>ENA-OZVM01000153-OZVM01000153.1-human-gut-metagenome-genome-assembly--contig:-NODE-153-length-29304-cov-6.345243_pt1 | contig 29304 bp, 18 predicted proteins | sample MGYA00243445_ERZ654045 | MGnify/ENA primary metagenome ERZ654045 (study PRJEB26926, sample SAMN06164891) | human gut metagenome | biome: ENVO:00009003; feature: ENVO:2100002; material: ENVO:00002003... | reverse complement strand
ACTATGTCCTTGCACATTCTGTAAACTATGTTATCACACTATACAGTCCCCTCCAGCTCGGCACCGGCGCTGTCCTCTGCATGGCGGAGCAGTTCGGAGCGTTTGATAGAGACAATCTGGATGATATGAGGTTTTATCAAGCATATCAGCTATTATTCGCATTTAACGTAAAACATCAGGCACTTATTCTCTATTATCGAAAGCGAAACATGATGCCCTATGAAATTTGGTTTTAACTTTGATGAGACATTCCATGTTCGAAAAAAAGTATTAGCCAAGAATAGATTCATCAATACTCTTAGGAAAGATGATATGGATAATCATGTGTTGAAGAATGAAATGAATACTGGTAAAAAACAACCGAAGTGGGATATATATGAAGCCGCAATCCTACTTGATGGATATCTTGAGACTCAGCAAAAGTGTCAGCCAAGGATACAAATTATCAAACGTGTTTCGGAACAATTACGCAACATGGCTATCAATCGCGGAAAAGTGATTGATGAAGTTTATAGAAACGAGAATGGTATCTCTTATCAGATGCAGAGTATGGATTCTGCGTATAAAGGCGAAAATGTTTATGTCCCAGCAACGAGACTATTTAAGGAAGTGGTAGAACTCTACCGCACAGATACAGGAAGATATTTTGACATACTTGAGGAGGCGAAAAGAATGGTTGCAGCCAAGCAAAATAACAAAGAAGCTTTTTTGGTGTGGGCTGCATCTGTTCTTCCCGCCCAGAGATGCAAGTGGATAGAGAAAAATATCCTGAAGATGGAACATTTCGCTGTTGTCTTTAAGTTGATATCAGGCTCGATATTTGATATTACAGATACGGCAATGTTGACAATTATTTATGAGGCTGCTGGAAAGAATAAAATCTTCCAAATTAAGAACAGAAAACTCATCAAAAATATAAATGATGATTTTCAAACTTATATGCAATATTGCTCACAGCTTTCAAAAAAGGCAGATCAAGCGACTGATTCAGATATGCTTGTGATTGAACCCTCTGCAAAGTCGATGAGCACTTTTGCCACTTTGACGGAACAGGAAGCCGGGACGACAGCATCTAAACATTCGATGTTGGTAAATGCCCCTACCTCGGCTGCTTGCGAGGCCGAATTTCTTGCCTATTTACAGAATACTGCCAAGCTTGCAGACAAAACTTGCGTCTCTTATGTTTCCTCAATCAGAAGTGCGGAGCGTTATGCCATTGACAATGGGTATTTATCCTACTCGTTATTCAATGAAGATAAAGAAAAGATTATCGCAACAGCATCCGAATTGTATAGTGATTCTGATTTCATTAGCTATAATGATAACCAGCATAATCGTTTCAGCGCTGCTATTAACAAGCTACTGGAATTCATAGGTGCTGATATTCCAGAAAAAGCTGCTGCCTCTCTCGGAAAAAGACATGACAATCAAATCACTGCTCCGGCAGAAGCAAACAGTGAAATAGTCGCCGTGCTGAAACAGCACTATGAGTACGGATTCAAGTATGATTCCATAAGGGAACTCATGCGCTTCCGTCAGTTTGCGGATGAGATGGGAATCACACTCCCAGAAGAAGATGAAGCTTTGAAAACTTCTATCCTGTCTTCCGGCACCGTTATCGACGACAAGGTTTACTGCAAAAATGACGATATGCTACAGGAGCTTCAGCGCATCGTTGACGATATTTTATCATCTGGTGCAGTTGTTATTTATTATGAAAGCCTGTTTGAAAATAAGCAGGAATGGATGAAGTCCCATGTTATTATCTCCCCCGATATGCTCAAGGAGTATCTTCAGCACAATATCTCAGGGTGTTCCTTCTCCAAGAAGTTTATGGTCAAAGGCAGCAGATGTTCCGAAAAGGATGCCGTCACCGATGAGTTAAAGCGAATTTGGGGAGCACATCCGGTGGAAAGCGTGTACAGACTGAGTGATCGTCTGCCGTACATACCGATAGGAAATATCTGGCGTGTAATATCGGGAAATGACCTTTTTGTATTGTCCTCCGAGGGAGAATATTTGTTTATCGACCGTTTCCGTATCACAAAAGACGAGGAAGAAGATATTCTCGACTTTGTGGACGAGATCTGTGAGGAGAACGGTTTTGCTTCACTTTGCGACGTTCCTCTGGGCAGTATTGAAGAAGAAAACTACGAGCTTACGCAGACCGCAATATATAATGCAATATATAAAAAAGTGCTGTCCGGCAAATATCATCTGAACGGGAAAATTCTTACAAAGGAAAAATCTGAGTTGGATGCCGTAATGCTGCTGAAGCAGTACATAAAAGACAAAGACGAATGCACCTTTGATGAGGTGGCAGATAAGGTGGTGGAATTGACCGGAGGTATAAACCGTCAATATGCATTTCAAGCGCTTTATGACGATATGGTGCGGGTAGACAAAAACCGTTTTGTGGCCAATCGGCTTGTAAATTTCTCTATAGATGAGATTGACACAGTGCTGGCTGGATTTATTACTGATAACTTCCGTGCAATTCGGGATGTGACCACCTTTGCTATGTTCCCGCTTTGCGGGCAGAACTGGAACCATTATCTGCTGGAAAGCTTCTGCTATAAGTACAGTAGAAAATACAGCCTTCATGTGATTCATTTCAACGACAAAAATGCTGGAATTATCGCAGAGAAGGATTTTAATAAGAAATACAACGAAATGCTCGCCATTGCCCTTGCGAGGACCGATGTAGAACTGTCATCGGAGGTTATCGGACAATACTTGTTCAACACGGGCTATATGGCCAAGAGCAAATACGCCAAGCTGGGCGAAATCGCACAGCGAGCGTCGGAATTACGGAAAGAGAGGTGATTGTATGTATTCCTATACTTTTGATTCGGAAACAGGGGGAATCATACTGAATTCCACTCCTACGAATTTTTCCAAGGAGCCAAGACCCATTTACGCTGCGGAGTTGGACATTCTTGGTTTTGATAAATACTGGGATTACGACAAACAGAACGATGTGCCCTATATGTGGGCAGAATCTAATATTTACTGGTACAGAGGTGTACAGATAGCCAAGACAAAAGGCGGTGACCTTTATACTGCGCCGGAACTTCAGCCAGTTAGAGATGAAAACGGTTCGATTCCCTTTGGCAAGGCTGATGGCGCTAAGTTGGAGCAGATGGATATAGAGGCCATGTGTGTCGCAAACGAGGATCTACTTACTGTTATAGAGGATTCCACCGTTAAGAAAATTGTTAAGGAGTATGAAAAGTTTAAGGACAAACTGGATATCTTTCATGTGGCTTTCTCCGGAGGAAAGGACAGTGCAGTACTGTTGGACCTTGTGAAAAAGGCGCTGCCAAAAGGTAGCTTTGTTGTGATCTTCGGCGACACCGGAATGGAGTTTCCGGATACCTATGAGGCAGTAGAAGAAACAAAAAAACAGTGTGAAGCAGACGGCACTCCATTTTACATTGCCCGCTCGCATTTTGAACCCAAAGATTCATGGGAGATATTTGGTCCGCCGTCACGCACCTTAAGATGGTGTTGTAGTGTACATAAGAGCACACCACAGACATTGAAAATGAGAGAGATAACCGGGAAAGAAAATTACACAGGGCTTGATTATGTTGGAGTGAGAAAGCATGAAAGTCTTGCCCGGAGCACTTATGAATATGAAAATTACGGCAAAAAGCAAAAGGGACAACATAGTTTTAATCCTTTGCTGGAGTGGACTTCGGCTGAAATATGGCTTTATATGTATTCTCGCAATTTATTTATTAACAAGGCTTACATAAAGGGAAACTCCCGTGCTGGTTGCCTTTTATGCCCTATGTCGGGTGGATGTAGTGATTTTATTCGTAGATATAACTACACAGAAAATATCGACTCATTCATCGATATTATCAAACGGAAGAACAGCTGGGACAGCTATAGCGAAGCTGAACTTCATTCATATGTAACATCTGGTGGGTGGGATAATCGAAGAAGCGGCAGAGGAATAGCGGGTAATGTTCTGAAGTACAAAGAAAAGACCTCTGAAGGTGAAATAACCATAGAGGTAATTAATCCAAATTCGGACTGGAAAGAATGGATCAAGACCGCTGATACTGTAACCATACCAATGAAGATTGAAGAACACAAAAATGGCGCCACTTTTGTTTTGCAAGAGAAAGATGTCAAGGCACATCCAACTGTAGGAAAATTTATTAGACAGTCTCTTAAAAAGGCTGCTTATTGTGTAGGGTGCCGAGTTTGTGAAACTAACTGTAAGGGCGGACATATACATTTTGAAAACGGAAAAGTGACAATCACAGATTGTATACAATGCCATGAGTGTCACGATATACCGGCAGGATGCCACGCTTACAATTCGCTGAAGATACCACAAGGAGAGAAAAAAATGAAGACGATAAACTGTTTCGATGATCACGCCCCGAAAAGAGATTGGCTTGTATCATTCTTTGACTTACAAGATGACTTTTTTACGGAGCATACCCTGGGTCCTAATATGTTTACCCATTTTAAGCGTTTTCTTCGTGATGCTCAGCTAATAGATGGCAACAGGTGCACAGATTTTTCTACGCTTATCTGCGATTTAGGGTGGGAAAGTGATACGGCACTGGCATTGATATTAGTAAATCTTTCCTATGAAAATGCCCAATTCGAATGGTATATCAGTCAGATGGACATTGGATACTTCTATGAAAGTAAATTATTGAAAGAAAGATTGATGGCTGATGATATAAAAGAAAAAGCAGCTAATTCTGTAATTAAGTCTTTCAAACGAATAGTGGGTACCCCCTTCGGAACAGTTCTAAATTTCGGTTATGTAACCGATGAAAACGATATGGTGCGTACCAAGTGTTCCATCAGCGATAATCGGGTTGTACTTTATGCACTTTACAAATTTGCCGAGAAGTGCAACATGGACAAGGAGTTCCATGTTTCCTATCTCTTCAACGAATCTGTAGAGCGTGATGGTGTCAGCCCGGTGCGTATCTTCGGTCTGTATGATGAGGAGGAGCTTAAATCTATTCTCTTAGGTCTTTCCTCTGCGTACCCGGAATTCATTAATGCAACATTTACCAATGATCTGCAAACCATCACCCTGCGGGATAAGACCAGCAACGATGTGCTGAACCTGTTCAAGGAGGAATTATAAGATGCCGGTACAGAATCTGAAATACTGCGAATACTTTGATGTTAATGAAAAGTATTTTCCTTGCATTGACGAGTCCGCCATCAACAGCGGCGCGGCATGGGATACTACCTACCCCCATCAGACCTTTGTCGACCTACTCACTCTGACGGAAAAAATGCTGAGTGGCAACACAAATCGTTCCATTTGGATTCACGGTGCTTACGGTACCGGTAAATCTCAGTGCGCTTATACACTCAAAAAGCTACTGGAGGTGCCGGAAAATGAAGTTAGAGCATATTGGGACAAGTTTGAGCCGCTGAAAAAGAATCCTGTTCTGCTAGAAAAGCTTATCGGTCACAAGGCGCAGGGCATTGTGACGGCATACCGCTATGCCTCCGGAAGCATTACCACACCACAACAGCTTTTCTTTGCGGTGCAGGAAAGCATCAAGAAGGCCTTGGATACGAACAAGGTCTCATACAAGGGTGAAAATTCCCTGAAAGAGAGCGTTATTGCTTGGCTGGAAGATCCGATTCACAATCAGTTTATGAACGCTCTACTTCAAAAGCCGAAGTGGATGTCCACCTTTTCTCAGTCTTCTGCAGATGAGATTATCAACACACTGAAAAAGAGCAACGATGTTTCCTCTCTAATGGATAATATTTTCGGTCTTGCCGCAGAAGAGGGCATTACAGCTCTCGACCTTTCCGCAGATTCCCTGCGTGACTGGATTGTGGATATTATCGATAAAAATAATATTAAGCTCGTTCTTATCTGGGACGAATTCAGTGACTATTTCCGTCAGAACAGCACCTCTCTGGGCGAGTTTCAGAAAATTGTTTCCATCTGTCAGGAAAAACCATTCTACTTCGTCATCGTTACGCATCCACTATCCTCCCTTGCAAAAGAGTATGACAGCGGAGATAAGACTAATCCTTGGTCTGTTGTGCAGCAACGCTTTGATAAGGTGGAAATCACCCTGCCTGACAACATCGCCTTTGACCTTATCGGTCATGCATTTAGCGTAAAGCCCGCCGCAAAAGCGAGCTGGGTACAGATGACCGGAGATTTGAATTCTTATGTGACGAATGCCCGAAATGCCGTCATCAAAGCGGCAAATATTAGCGGTGAAAATGTGATGCGGGATATTTTACCTATTCATCCAATTGCGGCGCTCGTTCTAAAAAATATTGCCTCTGCTTTCCAGTCCAATCAGCGTAGTATGTTTGACTTTATCAAAACGCCGAAGGATATGGATGTCAAGGCATTCCAGTGGTTTATCCAGAATACCAGCCCACTTTCCGACCGACCCTTCCTAACCGTGGATATGCTCTGGGACTTCTTCTATGAGAAGGGCAAAGATTACCTGTCCTCAGACATCAAGCTTATTTTGGACACCTTCCCTCAGCAGACACAACTAAATGATAAAGAAAAAGTCGTCCTGCAGACCATTTTGATTATGCAGTCTATTGACCAGCGACTGGGCGGTGCACTGCCGATTCTAAAGCCTACGGACCAAAATCTCAGCTATGCTTTTGAAGGCGATACCGGCGAACTAGAATCCCCCTGCAAGAGCATTGCAAAAGCTCTGGTAAAGAAAGGTATCTTGATTGAAAATCCGATTGCGGACGGCAAAAAAGTATATTCCGCTGCTGTTCTTGCAGGTGATAGCGCCAAGATTGAGGCGTTCAAGAAGGATATCCGTGAGAAGCAAGGTACAACTGCCAAGCTCGTCTCGGAAGGTGCTGCTGTTGCAACGGCACTCAGCCTTCCTCCTGCGCTGAAGCTTCGCTACGCGCTGGATTTGGAAAGCGGCAAACTGCCGGTTGTAACTATGTCAGATTTCAAGAAAGCTATGGATGCCTTGAAGAACAAAGATGTGGACTGGCATTTTTATGCCGTACTTGCGCTGGCAAAGACCGACGAAGAAGCTCAAAGCTTCCGCACCCTGGTAAAGAAAACCATCGCAGATCCTGCATATAAAAACATTGCTATTATTGATGCTTTGTCCACACCTTTGGGATTAGAAGCTTTTGAGCAGTATGTAGACTACTCCGCTATGTCAATGTATTACAATGGCAACAACGGACAGCAGTCAAAAGAAAATGCAAAAAAGGCAAAAGATGTACTGGAGCGTGATTGGAAGGAGCGTATTCACGACGGACAGTTCATCGTCTTTACTTATGCAAATCAGGACGGTGAAAAAGCAACCGGCGCTGGCGCTGTTCAGACTATTCTGCAAACGATTGTCCTGAATCGATTCAAGCATGTACAAGACTTTACAAAGGGCCTTTCCGAAACTCAGTTGAAGCTCACTACTCCGAAGCCCGTTGCAAAATACGGTATGGGCGTAATGGAAATCAAGGGTCTGATTGCCGGATGTGAAAAGTCCGTTCTGGGCAAATTCTGGGGCAAGAAGGAATATTGGAAGGACGAGTCTCTTGCAGGTGAGCATATCGTCATCATAAAGAAATCTGTTGACAAAATGATTGAAGATGCCTTCAAGAGTAGCGGTAAGATTTCAATTGGTGAAATTTACGATTACTTGGAAACCACTTTTGGCTTTTCCGTCTGTAACCTTTCTGCGTTCATTACCGGTTTCCTGCTGAAAGAATACAGTACAGAGCCATATCGTTCTATGGATGCGGAAGGACATAGAGATTCCATGACGCCGGACAAGCTTTCTGAGATGATTGGAAACTATATCGGCAAGAGTCCTAAATCAACCTATATTGTCAGCTTGACCGAAGAGGAAAAGGCATTCTATGAGCTCACGGAAAACGCATGGAATATTACCGCCAACACATGCTCCTCACCCCAGCAGGCAGGTACGCTCGTTCTTTCAAAAATGAGAGACCTGTCATATCCTGTTTGGTGCCTGGAAGATGTGGACACTACCGGGGTATTTGACCTTGTCAAGCTTTATATCAAGCTCGTGCAGAGTAAAGGCGATGAAGCACACGATGTGGCCAATGAAATCGGTAAGATTGCAATTCAGCGGCCGTCATCCGCGCAAAATCTGAAGGCACTGCTCACTCTTGACAACTGCAAGAAGGGTATGCATATATTCCTTGAACGTTTTGAGGGCGGCAAGCTGTTGAATGTTGCCAAAGAAATCGGTGCAGATGATTCCGTCATGACGGATATTAAGAAACTGTTCAGCGTTCAGTATTCTGCCCTTTGGATTGGGTCGACTGGAGAGGATGAAATCCGAAAACTCATAACTGAATATGAAGTTGTGAAGTCTACCAACATTCTTCTGAATGTTACTGCTCATTCCAAGGATGCTGCATTTAAGGAATGGCGAGAAACGTTGAAGTTTATCGGTTTCTCCTGCGAGTCTGTCAAGGCTAAAAAGCCTGCACTTGATAAGTTTTTCTACAGTTTACTCCGCATTGCAAACTACGAGGATATGCTACCAGAGCATGTAAAGTCATTCCTTGATGAGATGACCAATCATATGGCTGATATTCGGGGGATACTTAATAATCCTCTATCAGTCTTTATGGATATATACGCTCCCTATCTAGAAGGTTTTACTGAGGCAGAATGTGAGGAAATCAAGAATTCCATCACATCTGAGATGTTTACTGTCTCCTCCACAGCAAGCAATGCTACCGTGAAAAAAGCCGCAGAAGACTACAGAAAGAATCAGGTGAAATCGCAACTTTATAAGCTGTGGAACGATAAGACCGGAGGAAGTAAAAATCCTCGTGTATGGTCTGAAAAACACCGCACGCCAATTCTGTGCTGCATGAAAGATACTCAGTATATCGCCGCAAAGAAAGTGTTTGCTACACTTAACAGTAGCACGCAAAGCGAAGCGGATATCAAGGAGGCTTTGGAATTTCTTCAGAAAGCTGACTTCTTTGATGATATTGCTTCCGCTGATTATCGTGATGAGTGCTTTGCAAAGCATATTATTGGTGATTACACAAGCCTAATTTCAGATATGAATGCGGTAAGAGACGCACTGGAAAGCACCGGAATTAGCGCCTATGAATGGAATGACAACCCTTCTATTAGAAGCAAGGTTGATAGTATGGCGAATGCTGAATATAATGCAGGCGGCAGTGATAAGGTTGTCGACATCATCGAAAGCATGGATGATGCAGAACTAAAGAAATGGCTGACTGACATTGTCAGAAAGGATATGGGCCTTGGCATCAAGATCATTATTAACAAGGAGGAGTAAGATATGCTTTGCCGAGAAGTGCAAAACTACATATCAACTGCAAAAGGACTGCCGTTTTTCTATGTAGTTGGTGATGAAGACTACTCTTCTGTACTGGTAGAATTGAAGCAAGTGGATATCTCCATTGTGAGAATGAGTGATTTCTGCTTCAAGGATGATAAATTTCCTAGCGTAGATGAGCTGGTGGATTATTTCCGAACTTCCGATGTGGATTATAGAAACAACAAATTTGTCGTCGTCGGTCTTGGTGAATATCTTGCACTCAGAGGACCCGCCATTGCAGAGAAGGAACTACGTAGGTTGAAGAATACCACCCTTGGAAATGCAAGAGCCATTCTTCTGCTGAGGGGGGTTCCTATTCAGGCCACGAAAATTATCCGTGATGATAACAAGATAGTGGACCAGCAGAGAGCATATATCTCCACCAATTCTCTCACGAACATATCAATTACGAATACACCGGAAGATGTTGGTCTTGTTGCAAATGAGGGTGTAAAACATTTGCTACGAGCACTGGAAGACGGCGCTTGCGGAAATGTATATGCAAGTACCTCATTGGTTCTTGATAACACCATCTTTCCGATATCTAACCTCTCAGGAGCATATTCTGTTGTAAAGCTGCTTGTTGAGAACTTTACACTTGATATCGGGCTCGGTACAAAAGAACAGTGGCAGCGGCTTCTGAAGGACCTAAATAAATACGGTAAAGACATCAAGACCGTATTTGATAAGAACGGCATTGACGAAAGAATCGTTGACGATTTGTGCTTGGCAGTTTCCGGCCTTGAGTATCGAAACTGGCTGGTTTTCCTGTATTTCAAATTAAATGCGAACCAGATACAAAACGCCTACCTGAAACTTGTGGTTGATGAAACCCTGAGTTTTCAGGATTTCAAAACCAATCTTATGGTAAAGATTACGGAGCTTTCCCATAAAGACCAGCATTTTAGACGGTTGTATGATGAGAGAAAAAAGCTGCTAAAAGATTTCCCAGAAGAAGATGTTGCCATCTTTGTGAAGGCAAATGAAATTGACCCGGCAGAGAGCATCTATCGCCTGACCGATAATACACTACTGGAAAAGAAGACTGCAGTTAAGTGGGTGGCACGGAACGGTTTTAGTGAAGCCATATCCTATGTATATCCCGCTCTTGATGCATATCTGAAGAAATATATATTTGACTGCCCTGTACTTGCAAGCGAATTGACAGAATACTTTGATTTTTATAAGCAGCAAAAGGTTTCCAATCGCATTTCAGATGATTTTGTCAAGCTCGTTGAAAAGTATGCATCTGGCATTTCATACGCGCAGCTACCCACAAGGGATAATGCGATCAAGGCCATTGCAGACAAGAACAGTGCTTACCTGTATTGGATCGACGCATTAGGCGTGGAGTACCTTTCTTATATTACCGCCCTTGCGAAGAAAAAGGGTCTGTCGATTCATACAGATATTGTCCGCTCCGATTTGCCGACAATTACATCGATAAACAAGCAGTTCTATGAACAATGGACGGGCGGTAAAAAATACAAAGAAGAACAGCTCGACAACATCAAGCATAAGGATAAGGGTGGCTATTTCTTTACGGATGACGAGGACCCGATTCATATTCCGGCAGAGCTTGAGATAATCGAAAAAGCTCTGAATACTGCTGCGATGGAGCTCGGCATGCATAACTGCAAATCGTTTGTTATCGCAAGCGATCACGGCGCTTCCAGATTGGCTGTTATAAAAAAGCAGGAAGTGCCGTATGAAACCGACACCAAGGGTGAACACTCTGGACGATGCTGCAAGGCTTTCGATGGATGCGATGTTCCTTACAAGGTTGAGGATAACGGATTTATCATTCTTTCCGATTATGGCAGATTCCGTGGCAGCCGCACTGCCAATGTAGAAGTTCACGGAGGCGCCAGCCTTGAGGAAATTGTTGTACCTGTAATTACGCTGACACTGAAAAAGCAGGCAAGCGTTCAGATTACAGTTATACATCCTGACGATATTACTGCAGATCGACATGATGGTGTTACGCTGAACTTGTACATTTCAGATGTGGAGTCACCGAACAACATCAGTCTTGTGATCGAGGATAAGCCTTATCAAGGTAAATCGGAAGATGGATCACATTACACCTTTGGACTTAAAGATATTAAGCGGGCAAAGACGAAGCCGTACACGGCCGATGTCTTTGACGGTGCTGATTTGATCGGTAGTGTTTCCTTCAAGGTGAGAGGCAAGACCGCTACAGTTAAAGATGATTTCGATTTTGGTGATGAATTCTAAGGAGGAAAACTATGGAGCTTTCCGAAAAGCTAAGAGATAATTTTGACGAGATGGTTGTCTATAAAGATTTGAAGAAAACCAACTTCTTCTCCACACTGAGTCTCCCTGCCTTTATGCGCGATTGGCTGCTGAAAAAGTTCGAGGACGACGAGGGTGAATTTGATAAAGACGATCTTGCCAGATTTGTCAAAAAATATATTCCTAGAAAAGACGACTGGAATGCGATAAAAAATGACATTGTTATTGAAGGTAAGACAGTAAAATTTCTTGCCAAGGTATCTGTAAATATTGACATCAAAACCGGTGAGGTTTCTTTTGCTCTGCCAGATTTCGGCTTGGGATTTAAAGAAACTATCATTGAAAGCGATGTGTGGGATTCATGCAAAGATGACCTTGTAAAAGGAAGAGATATATGGGGAATGGTGGAGCTTGGATATCGCTCGCCAGACGATTTTGATTTTACCTTTGAGTACGAAAGAAAATCGTCTAAAGCCAAAAATTCTAAAGATGGAAAAATCAAGCTTGCTTCCTTCAAAAATTTCTGTCCCTACGATATTGACCTTGAGGACTACAAAGAGGCCCGCAAAGAATTCACTACAGACGAATGGATTGATGTTATCCTTGGAGCTGTTGACTATAATGCCGCCGGATACGAAACCGAAGAAGAAAAGCTCACTATGCTTACCAGACTGCTTCCGTTTGTTGAAAAGCGCCTGAATCTGATCGAGCTTGCTCCAAAGGGTACTGGCAAATCTTATCTTTTTGGAAATGTTAGCCGATATGGGTGGCTTTCCAGCGGTGGTGTCATGAGCCGCGCCAAAATGTTCTATGACCAGACAAAGCGCCGAGAGGGATTGATTTCCGGAAGCGATTTCGTCACACTGGACGAAGTGCAGACAATTTCTTTTACCGATACCGATGAGATGCGGGCTGCTTTGAAAGGCTATTTGGAACAGGGCACATTTACCGTGGGCGACTATAAAGGAACTGCAGATGCCGGTATGATACTTTGCGGCAACATTCGCAAGGAAATCATGGATGCAGACGGTTATGAGAATATGTTCACCGAGTTGCCGCTCGTTTTCCATGAGTCAGCGTTGATTGAAAGATTTCACGGATTCATTAAAGGATGGAATATTCCACGCATGAAAGACGATTTGAAGGTAAATGGATGGGCGTTGAATTCGGAATACTTCTGTTCAATCATGCATGAACTTCGCAGTGATATGACCTACAGGAGCATCGTGGACGAATATATTGTTGTACCAGAAGGAGCCGACACGCGTGATACCGAAGCCGTGAAGCGAATTGCTACGGCATACCTGAAACTGCTCTTCCCGAATGTTCAGCGCATGGAAGATATAACACCGAGAGAATTCAAGAGATACTGCTTTGACCGTGCTCGCAGGATGAGAGATACGATTAAATATCAGCTTGGCTTACTTGATGTAGAGTATGCCGGAAAGGATTTGCCACCATTTAAGATTTACGGCATAGATGCTGAGTGACATGGAAACAAAAAAATGTTATGTATGCGGAAAAACTCCGTTGACAAAGGATGAAATAGGACTTACTAAAAAGATAATAGATAAGAAAGCTACAGCTTTTTATTGCTTGCCCTGTCTGGCGGAGTATCTTGAAGTAACCGAAGAGGAGCTGCTCGCCAAGATTGAGGAATTCAAGAACGAGGGCTGCACACTGTTCAAGTGAGGTGTTATAGCTAATGAAGCAATATATCTATGCCGATAATGCGGCAACAACAAAACTGGATAAAGCTGCGTTTGAGTCGATGATACCTTGGCTTCTTGAAGAGTACGGGAATGCTTCACAGCCATATGCATTTGCACGCAAACCGAAAAAAGCCATTGCAGACGCAAGAGCTACCATTGCAGAATGTATAGGCGCCTTACCGGAGGAAATTTATTTTACCTCCGGCGGCACGGAAAGCGACAACTGGGCTATAAAGGGATCTGCTTTTTCAGATCCTTACAAACGAGCCACTATTACCTCTTCTATAGAACATCATGCTGTTCTTCGCACATGTTCGGCAATAGAAAGCATGGGGTATCCTGTTACATTCGTATCTCCCAACAGATCTGGCATTATTACTGCAGATGCTCTTGAAGAGTTAATAACAGAGAATACCCGTCTTGTTTCTATCATGTTCTCCAATAACGAAATTGGAACCATTGAACCAATAAAGGAGTTGGTCGCGATTGCACACAAACATGGGGCGCTATTTCATACCGACGCAGTTCAAGCAGTCGGACACATTCCAATCAATGTGCAAGATCTCGGAATTGATATGTTGTCTGCTTCGGCTCATAAATTCAATGGTCCAAAGGGAGTCGGCTTTCTATACATTCGTAACGGGACTGAGATTAAGCCATTGAATGATGGTGGGTCTCAGGAGCGAGGTCTGCGAGCAGGTACGGAAAATATCGCTGAAATAGTGGGTATGGCTACCGCTCTCAAAATGAATATCAAGCACATAGAGGAAAACAAAAAATACATTTACTCACTTGAGCAAGTATTATTATCTGGTATCGGAGATTTAGACTTCATTAAGAATGGGGCTGATAACCACATCCCGGGAAATATCAGCTTATCTTTTAAAAACTCTGATGGAGAAGCTATCTTGCATCGAATGGATCTTATGGGAATCTGTATCTCAACTGGTTCTGCTTGTGATACTGTTAACACTCAGATTTCTCATGTAATTAAAGCTATTGGGGTTCCAGAAGAGTATGCCGCTGGCACCATAAGAATATCTCTAAGCAAAGATAACACAAAAGAAGAAGCTGAAAATATTGCTACTGCATTGGTTCGGATACTTGGTAAAAAATAAGATGGTTGTTGGCACATGAGTAGCTATCTAACGAGATAACCTCCCTTTTTGAATAAAAATATGAGAACTTCCATCGGCTTAATCGAAAAATGCACTTTAGTAGAGTTTTTAATATATTCTCTGGACTTCCGCACCGAACGGTGGTACTGTTGTGTACTGCAAAGGAGGTGTGGATATGGCACAGATAAGCATTGCTGAAATTTACAGCGGTGAAAAGTACGGAGTTATGAGCGCGGCAATTGCAGATTACATGACAAACGGTCGTCCGTCGGAATACGACGAGCGTACTTGGCTTGAAATGCTGCTTGTAAAGCATGCGCTGATTGTGGCAGAGAAAATGAAAAATGAGGGCGACACGGTGTCGGGTATGACCGATGACATGTCGTCCTCTTCTTATGTGAGGTGGAATGAAAATGACAACGCTTGAAGATCTGTACTACGGCAATATCGTTCCGCACGAACACAGTTTTAAGCGCGGGAGTGCTTACAGCGAAGTGTTGAGCTATGTTATTCGGCATCAGGACAGCTTGATACCGACGCTTATGGCTCAGCAAAAAGAAACCTTTGAAAAGCTCAAAGACTGCGAGGCGGAACTGCACGGTATGAATGAGCGCGAAGCGTTTATCAGCGGCTTTAAGCTCGCGGCGAGAATCATGACCGAAGTATTGTACGAGCCGTCAGGGGATTGAATAAGCAGAAACAAGGCCGAGCCGATTTCGCGGTTTGGCTTTGCGATTTTCAGTTCGACCCAGCACGGTTAAAACCTGTACCGCAGAAAACAAAGAAAACAGTATTCCCGCAAAAGCGCCGGAATATACACTGTTGGCGCAAAAAACTTGACAGAATTCTTCCGGTATGTTATACTGCAGATAAAGAAAGCAACCGACAATTGAATACACATATTTTTATTTTGAGTTTTAGACTCGCACTTACATAATCACCGATGCAGATCAGCATCGGGATTGAGTGCGGGTCTTTTTGTTTTGCAAAACAGCAGTCCTCTACATAACACGGCGAAAAACCGTGTGAATTTAACAGGAGGAAAAACCAATGAAAGAATCTGTTTACACCGCTTATGAGGATCTGCCGTTGTTCCTTAATGCTGAAACGGTAGCCAAGCTCCTCGGCATCTCCATCTCAAGCAGCTACGAGCTGATGCACGAGAAAGGATTTCCGTCGTTGCGTATCGGCTCACGGCTCATCGTACCGAAAGAGAAATTCCGCGCATGGGTCGAAGAAAAGACGGGAGGCAGCATTTGAAGTTCACCCGATATCCAAAGCGTGATGCGATCCGGGATTATTTTCCTCTGCCGAATGAAATTTTCAGATTGGGTCTCAGCACCGGTGAGATCGCAGTGTATGCGTATCTGATGTACTGCGAGGACAGGAAAACATTTCAATGCCATCCAAGCTACAAAACGATTGGCAACGCTGTCGGTATGAGCAAAAACACCGTCAAGAAATATGTAGACAGCCTGATTGAAAAGCAGCTGATTACTGCAGAGCCGACCTCTGTGTACACGCAAAAAGGCGAAAAGCGTAACGGCAATTTGCTCTATACCGTTCGCCCGATAGAGGATGCGGTGGAGTATCATTACGAGCAGCAGATGATTCGTTTGGAATGCGAAATACGGTGTCAGTCAGTTTTGAAAAAACTCGCCGAATTTGACCGCAAACATGGAAAATCGGCGGTATAACGGCAGTTTTACGCTCCGTACGAAAATAAGCAGGAGAAAGCGAGGGGTTGCCTTGCTTTCTCCTCGCAGGGAACAGCGGACGGCAACGCCGACCGCGCAAGGGTTTGCAGGGCTTTTACGGATGGCAACAAAAACTGCGATTTAGGGGTTGCGGCGATAAAAACCTCGCTGATTTAGGGGTTGCGAATTTTACCGCAAATTCAGCTGGATATTGTAAAAAATATGTGGTATTGTGTTGTACTGCGAAAGGAAGTGATACTATGGCAAAACGAAGACCGTCGGGAGACGGTATGGTGCGCAAGCGCGAAGACGGAAGATGGGAAGGCCGCATCGTTGTCGGTCACAAAAAGAACGGCGATCCGATTCACCGCTATGTGCTTGCCCGAACACAAAAGGAGTTAACCGTAAAGCTCCACGACTGCATTGAGATGTACCGCGATGCCGACCTCACCGAGGATTCGAATATGACGCTCGGCGAATGGCTCGACCGATGGATCAATGAATATATGATCTTCACAATTCGCGAGAGCACGCTGGATTCTTACAAAGCGATGATTAAAAATCAAATCAAACCGTATCTCGGTGACCGACCGCTGTCCGCGCTCACAACACACGAAATGCAAAAATTCTATAACACCGTCAAAAAGAAAGGGCGTGTGAAGCCCGACAGGCGACACGGCACAGAGCTTGCCGACAGCATGGTGCGCGGTATTCATATGATGCTGCACGAAGCGCTGGATATGGCGGTGCGTCTACGGCTGATCATAAAAAATCCAACGGTCGGTACGACTATACCAAAAAATAATTATCCGCCCAAGCAGATACTCAATGACGAACAGCTTGACAGATTTATGAAACGCATTAGGCAGGATGAGCGGTGGTACGATTTCTTCTACACCGAGCTGACCACGGGGATGCGCCGCGGTGAGATCTGCGGACTGAGGTGGGAGGACTTCGACGCGGAAAACGGAAAGCTGAAAATCAGGCGCTCGGTTACGAAAAAGAAAGGCGGCGGACTGAATATCGGCGAAACCAAAACCGAAACGGGAACACGCACGATCATCCTGCCGCCGAGCACAGCGGAACTCTTGCAAAGGCGAAAAGAAACGGCACTCGGCGAGTGGATATTCCCGAATATCTATGAGCCCGAAAAACCGATGCACCCCGACTATGCTTACCACCGATTAAAAACACTGTTAAAACAGGCTGAGCTTCCGCTGATTCGGTTCCACGATCTGCGCCACACCTTCGCCACTCACGCGCTGGCGGGCGGCGTGGATGCGAAAACCCTGTCGGGAATCCTCGGGCATACCAACGCCAGCTTTACGCTGGACACCTACACCCATGTGACCACCGATATGCAGAGAAACGCTTCCACTATCGTGGGGAGCTTTATGGATGAGATTATGCTTGAAGGAGATGATACCAATCGCTAAAAAAAGAAAAAATGGTGAGGGCACATTACGCCTGCGTAAAGACGGTCGGTGGGAAGGAAGAATTGTTGTCGGGTACAATGAGAAAAGCCTGCCTATTACAAAATGCGTAACGGCGAAAACAAAAACAGAATGTTCCACTAAGCTCGAAGCGCTGAAAGAACAGTACGGACGCTCTTCCGATAAAATTAAACCGGATATGCCGTTCGGGGATTGGATCGACTTCTGGTATCAGACCTACTGCCGACACACACTCCGCATTACCACAAGAACCGACTATGAAAACCGCATTTACAATCATATCATTCCCGAAATCGGAAAAATTCCGCTGAACAGGCTGTCTCAGTCGGATTTACAGCAATTCTACGCAAAAGAAAAGACAGACGGAAGAAAACTGCACGCAAAAACTTACGGAAAGGGACTTTCGGACAGAACGATAAGGGGGATACATGCCAACTGCCGCACTGCTTTACAGCGGGCGGTGCAGGAGGGCTTAATTCGCACCAATCCCGCCGTCGGCTGTAAGCTGCCACCGAAGAAAGCACGGGAGATGCAGGTGCTCACGCAAAATGAAATTATCCGATTTCTGCATCAGGCAAAGGAAGAAGGTTGCTATGAGCTCTTCTTGCTGGAGCTCGGCACGGGGATGCGGCGCGGTGAAATATTGGCGCTCAAATGGAGCGACCTCAACTTCGCAACAGGAGAGCTTCGCATTGAACGGCAGGTATATATCATCAAGGCAGAGGTGATTATATCGGTGCCGAAAACAAAAGCCTCGATACGCACCGTTATTCTGCCACCGTCACTCTTGAAAACCCTTGTGGCGTATAGGGAAACGGTGGATTCGGAATGGATGTTTCCGTCACCGACTGATAACGGCAGACCGAGAAATCCGTCATCGGTCAGAAAACGGTTACAACTGATCTTGGAACGGGCAGGCTGTAAAAAGGTGCGCTTTCACGATCTGCGCCACACCTTTGCTACCATGGCGCTGGAGCACGGTATGGATGTGAAAACGCTTTCGGCAACCATCGGTCATGTGTCTTCAGCAACCACGCTTGATATTTACAGCCATATTACCGATACCATGCAAAGGCAGGCGGCGGTGCATATTGACCGCAAAATCGGCGGCACAGACGCCCAAATGCCGACGGCTCAGCCGTCGGCAAGGAAAGATACCGCCCCAATCGAATTCACGCCGTACAAGCCCAAAATACGAAAGCCCGGGACGGGCTGTGTCACCATGATTAACGACCACCTCTACGAGGGCAGATTCTCCCCGCGCGTGAACGGCAAACGAATCGCCAGAAATATCTACGCGAAAACAAGAGAAGAATGTGAAGAAAAGCTCGCGGAAATGATTGCAGAGGTCAAGGCGCAAATCAAGGCGGAAAAAGAGAAAATGACAGGGTGACCGAAAAAGTCACTCTGTCAAAATTTGCGTCGCTGTAAACAAAGAAAAGTCTTACCTGCGATATCCGTTTTTCTGGCACATTTCATTTATTGATTCGGCAAAAATCGAACGGGAGTGTTTATCAGGGTTATCATTGCAGTTTTTCTTGTATATGTAATAATCCTGCAACTCGCCCCAAAGGTTCTCCCTTTTTAACCAATCCATTTTCTTTTCTAATCCTACAAAACCCTTCCCCTGATATTCCCAAAAGTAATAATTGTTGTCTTTGTTAAACCGAATATACTGCTGCCTTCCGTCGCCGCAATTATATACTATTGCAAAGTCGCAACTATGAATAATGCGAGAATGAGAAGTGTCAACCTTTTTAATCGTAAGAACGCGAGTGGAATCCTCGCAATTTTTGTATCCATAGCGAGGTGCAACACGGTCGATAGCAGTACGTATTATTGTCCGTATTTCTTTAGGTTCAAAATCCTCATTATCGTCATTGACCTCGATGTTGATATCGAAGTCAAAACCGATGTTAGATTTTGCATCGCAAGTAATCATATTACGGCTTGAACTGCCGATCGGTGTGAAGCTAAAAGTCATGACCACCCGTAAAACGGGTGGCATGAAGGAGCCCTAGAAGGGCATAGGAAGGCCAGCGCCTAAAAGACGCTGGCTTTCACTATGTTCAAGCCGTAGTGGACTGACTACCGGCTACCCTTGAAAGGGTCGTCGTATTCTTTGGTAGTCAATTTGTCTTCGAGCATATCCTGCTTTTCCTGCTCTCGGATATATTTCTTGATGGTTGCCTCATTCAGTCCAACGGTACTCACGTAATACCCGGTTGCCCAGAAGTGCCTGTTGCCGAACTTGTACTTCAGATTCCCGTGTTTTTCAAAGATCATCATTGCCGATTTCCCTTTCAAGTACCCCATAAAGCTGGAGACGCAATATTTCGGCGGTATCGACAACAGCAGATGCACATGGTCGGGCATCATATGCCCCTCCAATATCTCCACACCCTTCCATTTGCACAAATCCCGAATATACTGCTGTATATCCACTCGTAATTGGTTGTAGATGATCTTTCTTCGATACTTCGGACTGAACACGATGTGGTACTTGCATACCCATTTTGAATGTGCTAAACTTTGTGCCATAGAGCAACACCTTTCCTTCTTTTTTGACGGCTTGAACATCGTCATTATACCAGGAAAGGTGTTGCTCTTGCTTAAGCCCACAATCCCACCCGCCTAGCGGGCGGCTTTTTGTAGGGGCCACCGCTTCGCGCTGTCCCCTACATGCTTAAGCATAGTGAAATTGTCACGCACCAAATCCTGTACCATGTAAAGAATTTGATATAGCTCATCTTTTATAGGCTGAGCTTGTTTTTTGGTTACATACCTAAAGTCATGCATTATGGTTTCTCCTTAAGATTATCTCCCTAACCGACCATCTAACCTGAGTTAAATCGTTATATTATACTACAATAATATCATTTGTCAAGGATTATTTCTGGGGGTTATCTTTTGCTAATTTTATCTGATTATTATACTCTCAACCTAACAAAATTTGTATCGCAATAGACAGAGAAAAAGGCTGGAACGGTATGAAAAATCCTCTGAAACGCTCGGTTTCAGAGGATTTTGTGAAGACAGGAGAACAGAGATGTTTTTGCATTTTCACTGTCTTGATTTGAACACTCGTCACAATCATTGTCCATCGTTATTCTCCGGTTACTCAATTTCATTTTGAATTTCCGTTATCCACATCACTTTCCAAAACAGGAATTTTATTTATTTTTTGTCTGAAGCCAAGAAGTGATATGCCAAACGATCATCAATTAACCATAGATTCATCTCATCAAGCTTTATTTCATCTGATGTTGTCTGCATAGGACAAATAATGCTGTGTATTCTATATTCATGTACCTTTTACCTTTTTCAGACGGACTTAACCCCTACCGTCAAAAAAAGCGACAAGTTGTTTTCTTATCTCATCTTCATCCGCAGCGCTTATTATGAAGTTGAAATATATCCAATTTTTCAAAGTATAGCAGGTTATCCGCTTTTCTCTTTTAAGCCTGTTTGAATCGAAAGCTTCAATTTCTATGCCCAAGTCGGAATCAGGTATCTTTGCATTGAATACGTTTCCCTGAAATACTCCAAGATAATTTATAAGCGGAACAAGCTGTGAAGCTGTGATTATAGTCATCAGATCAAAAACTTCCGTGTTACGGAAATATTCCTCTACGCTTCTGTAATCAGGATCTCCTTCGGCGCTTTCGATACTGTTGGATGATGGGTCGTATACGATAGGTACAACGTCAAAATACATTCCGCAGTTTTCCACGTTGTTCATATCTCTCTGGTTGAGAAATACAAGAAACGGCGCTTTGAAAGTCTTTTCTCCGTAATTGACGTTATAGTACATAGCGGCGCACTCTTCCAAAGGATTGTTTATAAATCTGTGCAGATAATCGTCACTTGCTTTGAACATAACGTCAACATAGAATTCCTTCTTTTTTCTTGAGTTAACGACTTGAGAAACAGTTCGGGTCATTATGTTCTTACGTATACGAATTTTTCTGCTCATCGAGGTTTCTTTTGCGGTCTTCCTGCACTTTCTTACATACTCGCTATATGGTTCGATAAGGCCGCAAGCCCGTTCTCCGGCGAGAAGAGCTTTTACTCTGCCTGCAACGGCTTTATGCGACATTCCATCGAATAGGGAGTGATGGATAAAATATCTTATCTCATAACTGCCAATGCCAACCTTGACTACGAAAAGCTTTGATAACATACGAGGCGGCAAAACATATTGTATATCGTTATTGAGACACTCAAATGCTGTGACAAGTTCCTCATAGGAAATGCTCTCCTTTGTAAGATCCACCCAAGGTATCGTCCAACCCTCTGCGGAGTGTTCGGTGTAAACAGCTTTTGAAGTCGCTGATGTTCTGAAAACGCTCTGTTCTTCAATAAGCTTTTGTGCAGCTGCACGCACCTGCTCATCTGTTACTTCTCCTTTGATCTTAACAGTGTTCGCGCAGGTCATATGACCTTGTATAAAATCGTACTTTTCCGATTTTATACTCATAATATATTTTTGAAGCACGAGCCCCTCATACTCTGCTTGTACAGGTCGGCAGATATTTTCATCATACCTTTCCGCCAACCCGATAACATAGCTGTTTTCCAATTTCAGATTAACACCAAAATTTATCTGATAATCAAATCCGTTGACTTCAACCCCGTTTTGCGATGCAAGATACGAGGCAAGACTACGTGGAGAAGGGTACTTCATTATATCACGTACTTCGATCTTATAATCGTTTTTTTTCAGAGCTCCGACAACTTTCATGGCTCTCAGAGAATCCCCTCCGTAATCGTAGAAAGACTCTGTTGCTGAAAATCTATCCATTTGCAAAACCTGCGCAAATATATCGCACAGCATACTCTCACGTTCATTCTCAGGAGCAGCTATGGCGGCAAGAGTAGATACCTCAGGCTGTGGAAGAGCACGTTTGTCAAGCTTTCCGTTGTGGTTGAGCGGAAGTGCTTCGAGCTTCATTATATAAGAGGGTATCATATACGCAGGAAGCCGTTTTGAAAGAGTGTCACGAATCACCGGAATGTCCACGGCGCTTTTAGACGTAAAATACGCGAAAAGCGAAAGCTGACCCGTACTGTCCTTTTGGGCAACAACAGCCGCATCGTCTATCCCCGTGATCTCACGCATCACTGCAGCTATCTCCTCAGGTTCAATACGAAAACCACGGATTTTGATCTGATCGTCTATTCTTCCGAAAAAATCTATATTACCGTCGGGCATTAGTCTTACAAGATCTCCCGTTCGGTACATTGTGCCGCCGCTGAAACGGTCATTTACAAAGACCTTATTGCTAAGTTCGGAATTATTATAATAGCCAAGAGACACAGGCAGCCCACCTATACAGAGCTCACCGATCATTCCCTCGCCAAGCAGCTGCTCGCCGTTAAGAACGTATGCCCTTACATTTGCAAGAGGCATACCTATGGAGTTTGAATTTTCTGACATAACCCTGCTTGTGACAACATGGGTTTCGGTAGGACCATAATCGTTATGGAATATGACCTTTCCTGCCGCCGCATAGTCGGAGCACAATTTGTTGAGAAAGAATTTCTCGCCTGCTAAAAAAATATTATTTAAAGTTCCGAGAACAGTCATGCCGATTGCTTTCTCAGAAGTCAGCACATCAAAATATGACGGTGTGCAGAAGATGTTGCGAATGCCTTTTTCCTCAATATACGAAGCAAAAGCATCACTGTTCTTTTTGAGCCGATCAGATATGATATAAAGAGTACCGCCGGCAAGAAGAGCGCTGAACACCTCCTGTAAGAAAACATCAAAGCCTATGGAAGTGGTCACAGCTGTGTTCGCTACAAAGATTTTTACACCCCTTTCATACTGGTTAAGTATAACGTTGAGAAGCGTGCGCTGAGGATTGAGAACGCCCTTTGGTGAGCCTGTAGTTCCCGAGGTATATATACAATAAAAAGGATCCTCCGAAGAAACGCTGTCATCGTGAAAATATCCGTCGCATGTTTTGGAAACGGCAATGCCTTTTGAATCGATTATCTTTGCGTCAAAGCTCGTAAACCTTTGGTCAAGCTTTGCATCAGTGCAGTTAAAGATCATCTTTGGCGAGCAGTCTGAAAAAATGTACGATACACGTTTATCGGGATATATTTCATCTATCGGGAGATATACGCAGCCACACTTTAAAACAGCAATAAGGCACATTATCGCATCTGCGCTTCTGGTTCCGTATACACCGACCAGATTTCCCTTGACTGCGCCGTCATTCTTCATTTTTGCAGCGAGACTACCCGCCGCCTTATCAAGCTGAGCGTAGGTAAGCCGAATATCTCCGTCCTCGACCGCTGTTTTTTCTCCGTTAACTTTTACAATATCCGTCCACATAGAACCTATCGTCCTGCTGTCAAAGGGAAGTTCCCTGTACCGTGCTCCTTTTGCAAAAAACTTTTCTTCCTCAGGCAAAAGCATTTTTATGTCACTGATAGTTTCCGCATATGGCAACTGATCCATTATATACCAAAACTTTGAGGCTATATTTTTAGCAGTAGCTTCGCTGTAAAGTTTAGTGCAGTACTCCAATTCAAGCTCATATTCGTTATTTCCTTTGAAAATACGGAATGTAAGATCGAAAAGTGCTCTTCCGGTCTCGGTTCTGTTGTAACCGTTTTTGAAACGACTGCCTTTCTCGTCACCAAGGAGTTCAAAGAGCACATCAAATACAGGATTGCGTGACTGTTCGCTCTTTACACCCAGATCCCGCACAAGATCGCTGAACGGATATGATTGATCCGCCAGTATAGAGATAAAATGAGATTTTACACTTTCGATAAAGGAAGCCACAGCATTGCCGTTTTTGACCTCTTCGCTTATCACGGCAGTATTTACGAACATACCTATGGTATTCATATCGTCCGCTTCTCTGTTCATCACAGGAGTTCCCAGAATGATATTCTCGCTGTAAGAATACCTGCTCAGAGTAATAAGGCAGGCGGCGATGAGTAGCATATTGTCAGTTATACGAAACTGCCTGCATACCGCTTTTATCTTTGAAGCTGTCTCCGGCGGACAATCAACATATACCCGTCCGCCCTCAAAGGATCGCATTTCAGGTCGTTTGAAGTCAGCAGGCATAGGCTCGGGTTCTTCAAATCCCTCAAGCATAGCCAGTCTGTTTTTTCTATGCTCAGACAGATCCCTGTCCGCTTGCTTTTCGGCATATTCAAAATAAGAACCTGCATCGGGAAGAAACGCATCAGGATTTTCTATAAGCACAGACAATTCACTTGTCATTATCTGAGCGGAAGTCCCATCAAATATGATGTGATGAAAGTCCATAAAAAGAACTGTCTTTGTATCGGTCTTTATTATCAGGAACCGCGCAAGCGGCGCACAAGTAAGATCAAAAGGCTGAACGAACTCGGTAAAACGCTGAGAAAGCTTTTCATCGGGTATTTCTTCGAGGGGTATGTCGTTATCCTTTTTTTCGCAAAGGACTTGGAGCACATTTCCGTCCTCCTCAATAAAAGCTGTCCTAAATGCATCATGTCTGTCAAGAAAACGTTTTAAAGCCTTTTTCAGTCTTTCTATATCAGTGTCCTCATCAAACTCAGCAGACATAGGAAGGTTGTAAGCTATCATCTGCATATCTGAAACGCTGCTGAAATAAACACTTTCCTGCTGCTTTGTCATTGGTATCTTTTTAATTATTTTATCCATTATATTTCTCCAATTCAATAAGGAACTGTCGCATCATTTATTAGTTACAATGAGGCATATCCTTTCAAGCTCGTTTTGAAATTTTTCGGAACTGTATGCGAAGAAGTGATCTCCTTCAATCTCCGTACAGCTTACACCGCCTTCAACAGCGCTGCTCCACGCAAGCATGCTATCTCTGCCGAAATAAATGTCACCACTGCCGTAAAAAGAATCAACAGGAGTTTTCATAAGCCGTTCGCCTTGATACTTGAAGCTGTCGTGAAGCTGATAGTCAAGAAAAATTATAGGCAGGAAATATTTATGGAACTCCTCGCTTCGGATAAGTTCCTCGCTCAGACCGCCCAGCTTCATTACTTCTTCCGGCAGCATTTCTATTCCCATACTGCTCTTATAACCCGGAACAGGAAGCTGAGGCGCTGAATGTGCACACAGAATAAGCCTCTGTGCAGGAGTTCCAAGTTTCTCCAACCGCAGAGCGCAGCGAAAGGCAATAAGCGCACCGAGACTGCAGCCCAAAAGTGCGAAGGGCTTTTTACTCGCCGATTGAAGCTGTAACACGGCGTCGCAGCAGTCATTTACAAGACTGTCCCAATCTCTTTCAAACGGCTCGTCCATTCTTGAACCGTGTCCTGCAAGTTCTACGGGAACAATCTCGACCGCACCGGAAATATTCTTCATAAGATGATAATATGAGCTTGCACTTCCGCCTGCATGATTAAAGCAATATACACGCACCTCACCGTCACTTCCGCCGCAGTTCAAAAATGGGAAAAACGGATATGGTCTCGAAATCATACGTTTTCCTCCGATGTTCTGCCGGCACTTACTTTTCTGTCAATAACAGCAGCCCAATCTTTTATAGTAGGATTGTTCAGCACGTCAACTACTGTAAGCTCCACTGAGTAATGCTGTCTTACCCAAGCCGATATCTTCATTGCGGCGATCGAATCACCGCCCATAGAATAGAAATCGTCCTCAATAGCAATATCGTCGTCTTCAATTATGTCACGGCACGCTTCAAGCAGCTTTAATGCAGTTTCACTGCCCTGTGTAAATATTTCCTCTGTTTTCTCGTGCTGTGAAATCTGCGGTATCATTTGTTTAAGCTTTTTGCGGTCGGGTTTGCCGTTGAAAGTAAGCGGTATTTCATCCAGTCTCACAAATTCCGAGGGTATCATATAATCTTGAAGTGACTTTCCAAGACTTGCTCTGAGCTTTTGCTCATCCACCTCAATTTCCGAAGTATAGAAAGCCAATATCTTATTAGTCTTATCGTTTACTATCACCGTACAGGTAAGGATCGGATCATAAAGCTTTACTGCATTTTCTATACCAACAAGTTCTATGCGCTTGCCGTTTATCTTTACCTGAAAATCATCTCTTCCCATGATGCGAATATTACCGTCGGGGAGATATTTTCCCTTGTCTCCCGTATTGTAAACACGGCGACCGCAGTATGAAGTAAACCTGCGGGCGTTTTCTTCATCGTTTCCGATATATCCCCGTGAAAGGCTTATTCCCGAAACGTACATGGTTCCTGTTACGCCGACAGGACAAAGCTTCATATTATCGTTAAGAATAAAATATGATGTGTTTGGGAATGGTTTTCCATATGGAATATAGTCTGATGAAAGCTCCTTTTGCTCCACCTCGTGAAATATATTCCATACCGTAGTCTCGGTAGGTCCGCCTACGCTTATGACTTCTGTGTCGGGACACAGAGATCTTATCTCACTCACAAGAGCTGGACGTACCCAGTCACCGCCAAGAATAACGGCTTTGAGATACCGTCCTGCCCTTTTGCAGGTCTCTTTATCAAGAAACGTGAACATTTCCATAAAAGCGGGAACGGAATTCCACACAGAAACTTTATACTTTTCCATAAGTACAGCCCAATGAGATGGTTCCTTACGCTTTTCATCTGTCGGAACTACAACCGTGCCTCCTAACATAAGAAGTCCTAAAGTATCGTACAATGCCAGATCGTGACCGAAGCTGGTAACTGCTAATCCAACAGGTTTTTCAGGGAGTCCGTAAAGATGCGGTGTATTTATAAAGCAGTGGGAAAGACCTTTCTGTGAAATAGAAACGCTTTTTGGTATGCCTGTAGAACCGGAAGTGTTGATGATAACTATCTCATCATCAGAAGATATAGAAGCAGGATCAATAAAAAGTTCCTCACTTTTTTCTGTATGAAAAAGCTCTTTTTCGGCTATAAGCAGACTAACTCCGCTTTCCTTAAGATCATCGGTAAGTTCTTTGGAAACAATAAGCGTATCTATATCTGCATTTTTCATGCAGGCAAGCACGGAAGCCGTCGGCATTTCCGATTCAAAAGGCATATAGGAAATACCGCCGCAGATACAGGAAACGGCAGCTGCAATCTGCTCGGGTGATTTATTCATATATATAGCGACACGAGCAGGCAAAGAGCCGTTATTAGTCTTTTTGATCGCAGAAAGAAAACTTTGCGCCATATCCTTCAGTTCCCTGTAACTGAGAGTACCATTCTCACAGGCAATAGCTGTTTTTTCACTTTCTGTATCCAGCGAACGGATGAGTTTTTCCGCAATGCTGACAAATGACGGCTCTCTGCCGCTGTCGTTAAAAGCATTTTCGCTGATGATCTTCATATCCTTTTTGCAAACGCTGAGACCTGACAGTGAATTTACAATTTCAGGTTCGGAAGCCAAACGAACGGTGTTCTCCATAAAACAGTCAGCTATCCCTTGAGCCACATATTCGGGAAGTATATTTGACTCATAGTTCATAATAAATGCCACTTTTCCGGCACATTTTGCAAGAAGCACCTCTATCCAGTTCTGACTTGTGTATGTTCTTATATACTCCTTGCGGAAATTATTCAAATCGCTGCTCCGATCGGAATCCACCGTACTGGTGAAGGTTATCGGCGCAGGTATAGAAGCGCCTATTCTTTCACGGAATATTTTCAATATATCCGTTCCAATATAAGAACTGTGCTCCTGACAGTCAAGAAGAGTATCTTGAGTCTGCACAGCAGTTTCCGAAATTGAAAGATCTCTGCTGTCATCGAAATGAACAAAAGTAAAATTGGAACAAAGTCCGATAGTTTTTTCTATATTTCTGCATTCGGGAGGACGCACCGACATGGGAACATTTATAAAGAAACTTGCATTTTTGCTGTACAGTCTGAGAGTCTTACCAAACATGGTAAGAAGAAGAACAAAAAGGGTAACACCCTCGGTTCTTGCTATCTTTCCCAAAGCAGTGTACTCTTCATTGGTAAACCATCTAACGATCTGTTTGCTTATCGGCTTATCCACCTGTTCGGGACGCACGCGCATAGGCAGTTTAGGACGATGAGAAACGTTGTTGACCATTTCTCTCCAATATTTTTCATCCTCTTTGTATTCTGCGCTCGTCTTTAGGGATTGCAGATATTTACAGTAGTCCTTGAACTCGCACGGTGTCGGCAATTCCTCACCTTTATACACACTGTCCAACTCCTGAATAAGTATCTCCAGACCTTCACCGTCAGACACAAGACCGTCATACGAGCAATGAATTACAGCTTTTCCCTTGTCGAGTACGCTCACACAAAAAGCTATGAGCGGAGGTTTAGATGGATCGAACTCATGAGCAAACTGCCGTTTTCTTATCTCTTCAAGCCTCTTTTGGCGCTCCTCATCTTCAAGTCCTCTTAGATCATATTCCGGTATATCAAAATCATAGTCATTTACAACACGGCAGGTGTTGTCCTCACTATAAGCCATTCTGGTAAAAGCATGACGATCTATGATTTTCTTAGCAGCCTCAAAGAAACGCTTTCGATCGTAACTGTCACAGGAAAGCTCAAAATATGTCTTTGAGGCGCAGCCACCGAGAGTAACATGGTCATTTCTTCCTGTATATACCACTTTCTGCATATCTGTGATGCTGACTGATTCAGACTGAGGGCAAATCTTTTCTTCATTAGCTTTATCGCCAACACATTCGCACAGTATTTCCGCTATACTATTGACCTGTCTCTTATACACATCTGACGCTGTCGACGAAGCTAGAA
>ENA-OZVM01000084-OZVM01000084.1-human-gut-metagenome-genome-assembly--contig:-NODE-84-length-39513-cov-5.759238_pt1 | contig 39513 bp, 33 predicted proteins | sample MGYA00243445_ERZ654045 | MGnify/ENA primary metagenome ERZ654045 (study PRJEB26926, sample SAMN06164891) | human gut metagenome | biome: ENVO:00009003; feature: ENVO:2100002; material: ENVO:00002003... | reverse complement strand
CCTGAGATGTCTCGTGGGCTCGGAGATGTGTATAAGAGACAGCTATTATACCTCTCAGCAAGCTCCGGTTCCTCGTCAATATTGATTTTCGCGACCTTTACCTCCCCGCGGTTTTCCTCCGCGACCTTTTCGAGTACAGGTGAGAACATCTTGCACGGCCCGCACCACGGCGCCCAAAAGTCTACGAGCACCGGTTCGTCTACGGAAAGCACTTCTTTGTGAAAATTTTTGTTTGTAATGGATATTGTATTCATAATAAAGTCCCCCTTGCTTTGTCTTTACCAATAGAATATGCGGTTTCCACCAAAACTTCTGTAACCACGTCACATTTCCCGCCTTTCGATTGAAAACACCATGGAACCTGTTATATAATATGTGCAGATATACCCGAACAGCATGTACAAACAACGTTGCGGCATCCAGGCCGTTAGGAGTGAACAGGCGATGATACCGTTTGGCAATCTTTTCCCATTTTGGAGCCAGCTCAGCAGCCGCCAGCAAATGCTGCTGAAGTCCTCCTGCGCAGAACGCACCTTAAAAAAAGGAACCGTCATCCACAACGGCTCCGACGACTGCGTGGGCCTGCTTCTCGTGCTTGACGGGCAGCTCCGTGTATTTACCGTTTCCGATGAAGGCAGGGAAGTCACCCTCTACCGGCTGTTTGAACTGGATATCTGCCTGTTTTCAGCCTCCTGTATTATGAGCAGCATCCAGTTCGAGCTGCTTGTTGAGGCATGGGAGGACACGCGCCTGCTCGTTATCCCGCCGCGCGTATACCAGGAGCTGATGGACACGTCGCTTCCCGTCGCTAAATACACGAACGAGCTGATGGCATCGCGCTTTTCCGATGTAATGTGGCTGCTCGACCAGGTTATGAACAAGAGCCTCGACCGCAGGCTTGCGGCGTTTTTGACAGAAGAAGGCGCCCTGCAGGCTTCAGGTGAGCTAAAGCTTACGCATGAAGATATCGCGCGCCAGCTCGGCAGCGCGCGAGAGGTCATTACGCGGATGCTCAAGTACTTCCAGTCGGAAGGGCTTGTTTCCCTATCGCGCGGTACGGTTAAACTGCTTGCAGCGGATAAGCTTAAAAAGCTCGCCGCGGACAGCCTGCGATGAATACAAAAAGCCCGTCAGGAAATTCCGGACGGGCAAACTAACAGCTATATAAATCCATGCTCTAATCAATAAAAATAATCGTGATTTCATAAAACAAATAAAGCTTGGAGGATACTCAAATTGCAGACAGCGGCAAAATGAATTTCATGGAGCTGCTTTTAAACCGCATATGTTCACATTACAGGCGCATATATAAGACAATGCCTGTGGGAACAGGCGTCATCTCATGGATTATACAGTTTTATCTGAAAAACGGTTTTCGGATTTCTCATAAAACCAAGGGCTTTTTCGCGGATGATTAAGACTATCCAATGTATGAAGATGGTATTCAGTTAGCAGATATGGTTTATCTTTCTATTACGCTTTTGCCTGCACGGCCTCGTCCATAACGGACGCCATCGTTTTTACCACCACCCGGTTGCGGCCGTTTTCCTTGGCGGAATAAAGGGCGTCGTCCGATGCGTTGATATACTGGTATATACCGCGCGCGTCGCCGCCGGCAAAGTCCGTATAGCACACGCCGATTGAAGCGGTAACGATACCTTCAATGCCGCCGCTGAACTCAATTTTCAGTTCCCGCAGCATCCGGGCGATGTCATTGGCGATTTCTTTTGTTTGTTCAAGCGGTTTACCATCCGCGAAAATAATAAATTCCTCTCCACCATACCGGAATGGGGCGACGTCGTATTTTTTCCCCGCGCATGTCAATAGCTCGCCGATACGGGCCAATACCCAATCACCCTTGACATGTCCGTAGGAATCGTTGTAATTCTTAAAGTAATCGATATCAAGCATCATAACGCCTAGTTGTCCCGCTGTTTTTTCCGGATTCATATAATTGTTTTCCAAATAACTTTGCAGGCTCCTCCTGTTTTGAAGCCCTGTCAGCGCATCCTCATAAGACATCTGCCTAATCTCAATTTTACTGATTTCATTTTCGCAAAAAGTGCGGTATTTTAAAAAACTGCTTACAATAATAAAGGATACCAGGATTACAAGATTGGCAAGATTTCCGAGAAAGATTGATAAATTGTTGCGCGTGGCATACAGAATTGCCAGCAGCGCGGCCAGCGAGCAGATATTCATAACGGAGAACAGCTTTGGCCGGACCTCCAGTATACTTGCGATAACAATCAACGGAACAAGATACGCAATTACCTGCTTATACATCTGCTGATCCAAATAGATGATATACAGTCCCCAAACCAGCGAGACGGTCACATAAGCAATTAAAACCATACGAAACGGCTTGATTGACTGGTAATCCTGCGGACAGCTTTTGCGGTAATGGTAGGAAATAGCCGCCGTTACCAGATTAAACAGGCAGTATAGGATATAGGCAAGCATATAATAAACCTTAATTTCCTGTAAATAAAAGTCGCCCGCAATTATGTTGGCGCCAATCATGACAAGCTCCCAGACGGCAGTGAAGAGGGAAAGATAAAAAAGCCGCGGGACATTCAGCTTCAGCCTGGCAAATTCGACCTGTTCCCTATAGCGGGGATCCACCTGGAAACCTTTAAAAAACATATCGGCACATTCCTTCACAATAAACGGTGAGCCCACGCTCTCCTTTTTTTGGTACTAAAACTATTGTATATATTTTTATATTACTCTAAATTGTCGCGTTTTGCAACGGTAAACCCTGACATTTGATGTCCGGCAACAAATATAAATTGGATTTTTAAAGAAAATAAGGCCGGAACAATATATCTATCGTCCCGGCCTTGTTATTGATAAAAATATGTGTAATAATCGTTTAAAAGCACATGCGTTAATATTACTTTGACTTATAATATTGTCTTGACTTATAATTAAAAATGGCCTACAATTTAACAAACGCTTTATCATAAATAAAAGCGGCCGCCACCGACTGCACTCGGAAGCGGCCCGGATATAAACACAAAAAATCGTCTATCCTCCAGATATTATTATAAACGCTTTGCGGTATTTTGTCAAATATTGCGGAGAACGCAAACAGGAGGATAGCATTATGAAGAAAATTTTATTGGTGGCAATGGTTGCGGCCATGCTCTTGTCGGCAGCGTCATGCTCAACAGGTGGAGCGCCTGGCAACAGTACTGTCATAGGAAGCGCCAGTTCCCAAAGCCAAAGCGAGCCAGCTACGGAAAAGCCGACGGAAGCTGCAAAAACAGCTTCAATTGGAGAATACGTACAGTCTGATACTTTGAAAATTACGCTGACAAGCGCAAAGGTGTATGATGAAATCGTTCAAAACGAGTATATGAAGGCCACGCCGGCAGACGGTAAAAAGTACCTTGTTTTATTTTTAGAGGCTGAAAATAAGTCGGATGAAGACCAATACGTCAATATGTTTAATTATGAGGCATATGCTGATGACAAAAGCATAAAGTCTACAGCTTTGCTTGTAAATCCGGAGGATGAAGACATGTTTTCTGGAGATTTGGCACCGGGAAAGAAGCTCTCTGGTTATGTCGCCTATGAAGTAAACAAAGATTGGAAAGAATTCGAATTCACTTATAAGGATGGCGCCTTAACCGGCAGCACAAAATTTTCATTCGCGTTTTCTTCTGAAGATATTAAATAGTTTTACCAGGAAAACGTCAGTCTGAATAAAACACGGCAATAGTGAACCGCTCTTTAAGCGGGCTTTTATTGCAACAGCAGCGTGTCACAGCATCGGCTAGCAATACATATATCGTTGTTTTCATGCGCAGCACCGTTTCTAATGGCACATCGTAAATATAAACAAAAAATCCCCCGGCCTAAAAACCGGGGGATTTTCATTGTATTATAGACTTACTTTCTATTTTGGCTCCTTATACCGCATCGCCTGAGCGCTGTCGCTTAACCCCTTTGTCGTCGGGTCGCTCACAACGCCGATGAACGCGAGAATCTGAAGCAGCATAACAACAATGTCCATCACCTGCTTCTGCTCAAACTGCGGTACGATACCCGCCATGTTGAGTAACGTGTAAATCAAAGTCAGTACAAGCGAAATCAAGCCTACCCAAAACGGGCCGCTTTTAAGCCTCACCTTCCAGTTAATATTCATGCTCCATCTTCCTTTCCAAATCTTCTATCCTGTGATTGGCGACCCGGATTTCCTTTTCCGCGACAGCCATACGCTCCACCACGGAATTGTGCTTTTCCACCTTTTTTTCAAGCTGCTGGATACGGTAGTTCGTCAGGCGGCTGGACGCAATCACGCCCAGCCCTGAACCGATTACAGTACCAACAAGCGACAGCAGCGCTATGATGATTTCATTCGACACCGCGTCACCGCCTTACAGCTCCTTGATAAACGCGTCAAATCCCTTTGCTTTTGCCGCCTTCACCTGTGCCTCTGCGTTTGATTTGTCAGCATACGCGCCAATCTGGACATAGTATTTCGCCTTTGCCGCCGTGCCTGTTGACGCAGCTATGTATTTCACCCCGTAATAGCTGCATATGCCCTTTGCGATTGCCTCACCGATTTTGGTTGTGTTATAGATGATAAATTCCGCGCCGGTTTTGGTGTCGTGGAATTCACACTCGCAGTATACAGCGATTGCTTTTGTCTGACTGAGTTCCGCAAGTCCTGAATTGGCCTGCACCGCATAATCCGGGCCGGGCGTAATCGGGTCAAGCGCTGTCTTGATTGCCTTTGCCGCTTTCGCGTTCTCCCCGCTGTTGCTGTAGACCATGATTAACGTACCGCCTGTAATCTTGCCGTTACAGGCGTTTGTATGAATGGGCACATGCAGGTCAGAACCCCATGCGTTCGATTCGTTGATGCTTACGCCCATGTTCTGCCCTTTCGGCGCGCGCTTCACGCTGAACCCGCACCGTTTCAGGGCGGCTTCCGCCGCAGCCGCTATCTTATTGCACTGTTCCATCTCGTTTGTGTTTCCAGCCGCGTATTTGTTCCCGTTCTGGTTGCTCGGTGATAAATAGATTTTCTTTGCCATCGGGTATTATCCTTTCTTCGTTTCAGCCGCTATGCGCGGGTTTCATTTGTTTTTTGAGAGGGTCTTTCCAATTTATACGCCGCTTTCAAGCTGCGCGATACGTGCTTCCAGCGACGTGTTATACTCCAGCAAATCGAGATAAGCCCTGTTTATATCGCGGCAGAAGACAGCCTCGGTGTCCCCCTGGTCCGCGAGCACCGTAGCATTGCCCGAGGGCAGGCACACCGAAGCAGGCATAAGCTGTTCGGTTGCCGGCTGCTTCAGCGGTAAGATTGCGTATGAGCCTGCAAAATATTCCCTTACCTTTTGTGAAGCGTCCTCCGCCGTATCCGCTGACGTAATTCCCGCATCAGCCTTATTGATTCCCAGGATAATCTTGCCCTGCCAATCAATCGTGTCCATCGTCACGGTACCATTATGCACAAGGTAATACTGCTTGCCCGGCGCATAATGCGGATTTGTAATCCACGTGACTGTTTCAGCCTCTGTGCTGTACGAAAAAAGCCATCCGCTGGCAAGCGGGAGCTTCGTGCAGCGGCTTGTGAGCAAACCCGAGACTACGTCATAGGTATCCCGGAAGCCATCCGGCGTACCATAGAGGGAAAGGCCCTCAGGCAGCAAAATTTCCTGCTCACGGTATGGCTCATACGGCATATCCGGCGTATTGCCCGGCGTCGCCCAAATGCGGCAGGTAAAGTCGTCGGTAAAAACGCAGTCGTTCGTTATCCAGCGCGGATTCCCTTTCCAATTTGCAGTACCGTTGGGGAAATACTTCGTCAATGTTTTAAATGCTATGAGATTAGTAGAATTAAAATACATTCCAGCACCAGTAGCACTTCCGGTAAGCACCTGAACGTGGAGAGTAAACGGAACATCGAACCGCGTAAGCTTTTCAAGGACATAAAGGTTTGTTCCTGTACATTTACCGCTGATTGCTATCAAATCTCCATCACAGGACATGGTTAGCCCGCCTGCCGTGCGTGTGTCCTGTTTTAATTTCAGCAGGTTTGTCCCGCACATATATACCTTCGAGGGCGCGGCAGGGTATGCGTCCGCTTGGCCCTCTGCAGCACCGGCCCCAACAGATGTACCGCCTGATATAATCAGGCTTTTAATCCCTGTACCCGCAGCAGCACCGGAAATTTCCGCAGTTGCCCCGCTTGCCTTCCCGGCCACCTGGTTGTTCCAGTACGGCCCATATTGCTCTGCCAGCTCACGCCTCGCTATTTCCGCGGCAGCGTCCGCAGCGTTTTCTGCAGCGCCGTCAGCATAATCGAAAAACACCTTCGACGGCGCGGTCTGGTACTTGATTGTATACGCCCCGCCGCTGTAAACCCTAATACCGGCAATCAAATCTTCAGCGGCAACCTCGATAGGCACATCGAATCCCAGCGCCTCCACAACCTTGTCTGTCCCGTAGTAATAAAGGGGATTGCCGTCTGTCCTGATAAATCTCGCAGCATTTGAGCCGTCTGTCATGGTCAGGATTACCTTCGAGCCCGGTAGAACCTGTTTCTCATCCATCTTGAAGGTGTTTACTGTGGATATGACGGCTGTACCCGCGTACTGCTGGTCAAGGGTAGCAAAGCTTTCCGGTAAGGCTGATTTTTGTGTGTCCTCATACGTGTTCAAATCCGGATTATATACGTACCAATTGCCGTTATCTCCAATATACGGCAGTGATTTTGCGGTTTCGTCGAGTTTCTGCATCGCGGCATAAAAGTCCTTGAGGCTCTGCTCCAAAAGGCCAGCCGCCGCATCCTCAGGAAGGCCCTGAACCCCGCCGAGGCTCTTTTCAATCGTCCCTTTAAAGCAGGAGGATTTCTTTACCTCAAGCGCTTCATCGCCTACAGGAACCGCAACGACCTGGATATATAAGCTCCCTTCATACGTGACTGCCGCGGGCAGCAGGACAGTTACCGGCCATTCCTGAAGCTCTGTCTTATATGCCTTACCATTTGCCGCCAGGAGGCTTACATAGAACCTCAGGCTATCGTTTTCCGACCATGTTTTTGGAAATTTAAATTGAAGCTGCGTCGCCAGATGCTCTCCGGCATAGCCAAGCGTGGCCTGTTGTGCCGTCAGCTTATTCCCGCTTTCATCTGGTGACACGGCCATTTCTATCATTCTCGCTTCCATTTATACACCATCCTTCCATGCGCCGTTTGTCTTGACGCATACTTTTTTCGCTTTTTTCCAGGTACCGTTTACTTTGACATATGCCGTCCCCTGCTTCCACGCGCCGTTTACCTTGACGCGCGCCTTTCCCGTTTCAGCCGGCGGCGGCGATAAAACGCGCAGGGTCACCGTTTTGGTATATACCGACAACCCGCGCGCGTTTACCGCCTGGACCCGGAAATAAAAGGCGCTTCCCGCCTTTCCCCCGTAAGAGGAGGGCAGAAAGCTCTGCGACTTTGCCGTGCCGGTATAAAATGTTGTCCATTTACTGTTATCCGTGCTGTACTGGTAGTTATATTTGCCGGCCCCGCTGTCTCCCCATGAGCCGCCGGACACGCCAATCTTGACCGCCGCCTCTGGCAGCGCGGCCGTATTTGAAAGCTCAATCACCGGCGCCGCCGGGGCGGAACCCGCGGGGACATCGACAGTACAGCTCCCGCTTGACGCGGAGCCGGACGTCTGCGTGCTCGCAAAGGTAATTTTTGCGGGCAGCGTAGCGGCGGAGGTAACACCCGCCACCGAATACCAGCCCGTGCTCGACGGCAGGTATTTCACGCGCGCCGAGGTCCAAGTGCTCGGCGAAGCGGGCTTCAGCTCCGCGTCAGTTGCAACCGATTTACCGTTCAGTGTAACAGAGCAGACGAGGTTATAGCCAAAATAAGAGCCGCCGCTAATTGGCGCCGTTGAAATTTTAAAACGGTAGTACACCGTGCTTCCGGACCGCTTGGTTTCATACGAAACGGTATGCTTGATGACCGGTGTGGTCGACATACTGTAGGTGCTTTGAATATCAGCCATATGCTCACCCCTCGTACATTACGTAGATGTCGCCGTTGCTGCCGAGGGACGCGGCGGGCGCCGACGTACCGCTGAGTATCTGGTGGACGGACGGCTTGTTCGTCAGGTTGCTGTAATCGAGATAATACGAGCCCTGTTTTCCGTCGAGCAGGTCCGAGTCAAGCTTTGAGCCAGCGCCATCTTTATCGAGCATAATTTGAAATATACGCGATGCCAATGGTTCATCTTCCAGATGGTCTGTTAAATGCGCCGCTTCATCCGCGCCAAAGCTTCCGAGAGCAACTCGGGCGTCCGCTTTAAAACCATCTAGCGTCTTATTAAATTCCGTAATAAATTCACTCAAATTTAACGTATATAGCGCCTGACAGTACTTTGTGCGCTTGTCTGAATATTCAATGACCTGGTTTCCGCCTGGGGCAACATACACGTACGCAAGCGTTATGTCATTGCTTTTGGGCGTGGGTTCTGAATTAGATGAGCCCATCAGGTATGTAACGGCAATTTTTTTATTCACGGTATCGCGCCGCAAAACAATTAAATCCTTTCGGGGTACTGCCGGCGAAACTGGGATATTTACGGTTAGGCTGCTGTCGTTGTGGTACCAATACCCATCGATTATCGCGTAACCCGCTGCGACCACCATCGTCCCCGTTGTGCCTTTTGTAACCTTCAATGAGTCTTCTGCCGTAGAATTTGTTTTTTCATTTTTAATAATACCCGTAGAAAAAAAAGTGCGGAGTACCTCTGCGAATTCATCCGCGCTGTACACCCTTTCGTCGCCTTCAATACTGTCAAAAAATCTTGATTTTTCTGCCATATTTAAATTCCTCCTATCTGATTTTTGGCTGCAGCGCGCGGATCGCCCGTCCGATATGCGGCTGTGCCGTACCGAATGTAATATTTAAGGATATGCCGTTCGGTTCAAAGCATTCCTCTGCCTCTGTTACGCGCATATCCTGGGCAATTCCAAGCTCTGGGACATAAATTGTCACAAGGTCGCCCAAATCATAATGCTCGCGGTATTTAAAAGGGCTGGCGGAAGATATGCTTGCGGTCATGCTTTCCGCCCTTTTGTATTCCTCAAGCATGTGCTTGCCCTCTTCCGTAAGGGACAGCGCCGTGTCGGTCTCAGTTATGTCGAGAGAACCGCAGTCTACAAAGGTCTCCTTCCTTTGGTAGCCGCTCGGCATTGCCTTCTCATTCGTAACCGCCAGAACTGTACGGTTATAGTCTTCACCCGCGCCGCCGGCGTAGGCCACGTTGCGGTAGGACGTAGTATCCATCGTATATTGAATATCGGCGATGCTCTCAAATTCCAAAGACATAATGACGCGTGAGTTTTCATTTTGCCCTTCTGTCCTGTCAACGCCCTCTATGACGTCAAACACATAATAGGCCGAACCGTATTCTTCAAAACACATCGCAATCCCGTACCCCATGTCCGTATACTCGCAGACGCTTTGCAGCACCTCATCGAGCGGGTCATATCGGCTCATCCACACCGTCTTCATCCCGCGGCCCATATCCGACTCCATATCGAGGTACATCCCGCGCGGATTGATACTGCTTCCGCTCGTTGCATATGGGATTTGCTCCCGAACAAACGTTTTCAGAATGGTTTCCGCAGGGACTGGTTTAACAACGCTTGAAACCGATGCTTTCTTCGGCACACAGAAATAGCCGCCGTTCGCTTCTCCCTCATAGGGAATTACGATACGCTGGCTCAAAAGGCCGTCGAGATGCTGCCCCTGTATGACAATTTCCAATCCCGCGCTGCTTACAGCCGTATCCATCTTGCGTATGATGCCGGCGCGGTGGATATCCCCGTCAAGCATTATGAGGTTATCGGCGGCAAACAGGGAGGGATTATATTCCTGTGCAGCGATGTGTATCTCAAAATCGCCTATGCCCTGCCATGAACGTTTGAAGCGCAGGGAGGTATACAGGTCTATTTCCCCTAAAAAAGTCTTGTCTGGCGCCATTATTTTAATGACCGGCCAATCCATAATTACACCCCCGCATAAAGATTTGTCCATTCGATGTTCACACGCGCGTGCTTGGAATCATCGGCGGATTTGTAGGTGATGACGTTCTTGCCCGGCTGTAACGCCCAGAACTTAGAGCGTACGCCCACAAGATGGAACGCGTCTGTAATCTCGCTATCGCGCCGGAGTTTGACGCTCTTCTCGCCTTTCTTCGTCCAAATTGTTACGCTCTCGTCTGCTTCTAAAGACAGGTTCTCTACATAAATGGTTTCGCCCGTCGTTTCGTTCGTAATCTGCGGCGAGGGCGCTTCCCCAGATATGGTAATACGCACTGGTGCGGGAACCGAACCCTGATACAAGATTTCAGCAGTGTTGTTCTGCATACCGAAGGTAATCGACGGGTTAAAGCACAGCGGGAATTTAAAGCCAATGTTCTCCTGGTATGCAATACCCACGTTTTCATTTTCTAATGCTTCCCAATACGGTTCCGGCGCATTAAAGGTAACGCTGCATTTGTTATAGCTGTTGATTCGTTCTGTAAAATTCGCCGGCAAGGTCGGGTATGCTTTAATTTTCACAGAAATATAGTCGTTTCGATATCGCAGCTCCCCCGGCTCTTGCCGCGGAGCAAGCTTTGAAATCAAATCAAACCTGTTTTGATACATTTTTTGCCGTGTATCACCCTTGACATATACCGTACAGGGGATTTCCCTGCTTGGTACATGAAGCCCATGTACGATTACGCCGTCTATGCCAGCGGCCTCGCTTGTTACCATCGAGTAATCCATCCCGCTTATACCGGAAATCTCAGAAAGCAAATATGGCTCCTGAAATTTAAATTCCGCGCAGCGCGATAAATCCACAATAGAGCCGCCGGGCGGCACATAAATCAATTCCTGCATCTTATCCCTTCTTTCATTTTATAATTTGGCGGGCAAGCTCCTGCGCCACATTCTGCAGCCTGCGCTGGGTCTCGACCGGGCTTTCCACCGGCTGGTTGAAATTGACCGTCAGATTTATTTTCGGCGCTTTTACCGGCGCTGTCGTCATCCCTGTTTGGCGGTCATATTCTATACGTGACTTCCAAAACTCCTCCGCTGCCTTTGCCGCGGTGCCGGCAGCCTTTGCATATGCGGCGCTGACTCCTTTTTGAATATAGTCGGCATATGCGTCGATATCCCAATTGTGGCTCCTAAAACCCTCAAACAGCTTATCAGCGAGCGACTTTCCGGCGAGATTGAATTCCGGAGCATACGAATTAATCAGGTTAATTACGCCATTCATGCCTTGCTGCATGATAATCTTCTGCGCTTCCTGCTCGAGTGCAAATGAGGAAGTAAGCTTTTCATACTGCTTATTCAGGGCCTCCTGCCGCTTTTTGAGCATCTCCTGCTGTTTCTCGGATTCCTCCTTGACCTTGTCCATCTGTTTCTGAAGCTCTTCCTTCTGCTTCTCTCGCGCCTCTGCTTCCAACCGCTTTGCTTCTTCCTTGTCGAGGCGGTTTAACTCCTTTTGGAGCTGCTTGCGGTTGTAGTCGTCCTTTTCATAAGCGAGCTGCAGGGCGGCAGCTTGCCTTTTCTGTTCATATTCCTGGCGCTGTTCCTCACTCTCCTGCGCCTTGGATAGCTCGTCGAGCGCGTCAATCTGCCCCTGGATGGCTGTTACAGTTTCGTTCTCCCATTTTTTCCAGCTGTCTATCGACTGGTTAATCCGCTTTGTCTCAGACTCCTTTTGCCTCTCGTACTTGTTTTCCAGCGCCTTGATTACACCGTCCGCAATATTGTCAAGCTTGTCGGTCTGCTCATTCTGCAGGTTCTTTTTCAGGTTATACAGCTTGATTTCAAGGCTCATCGCGTCTTCTGCATTCATCCGGTAGGTTTGCCGGATGCGCTGCAGCTGATTGATTTCTTCCTCGGTCGTAAGCTTACCAAGCGCTTTTTTGTTTTCAATCCCCTTGATTGCGGCGTCAAGCGCTTCCTTAGCCGCCCTTTCTTCCGCCTCCTGCTGCGCTTTGCGCGCGTTGTACAGGCGTTTTTCCATGTCCATCTGTTCATCGGAATTTTTCGAGTACGTGGAATTGATGCGTTCAAGCCATGCGACCTCTTCCTGTGCGGAAACCTGGTTCAGGGACTTTCTGTGTTCAAGAAGCTGAAGCTCCTGCTGCAGCGCTTCGTTGCGGGCCGGGCCTGACGCCGTTTCTCTTGCACCGCCGGAAGAAGACGCATAATCATCGATGCTAAGGCCCTTTATGGCAGCAATCTGCGCATTGATTTTGTTAAGCTTTTCCGAGCTTTCCTCAAATTTCTGCTGTGCCTCTCCCAATGGCCCATAAATGTCGCCAAACGCTCCCCCGCCATAAAGTGCCTTATACGCTTCCAGCTGCTTCTGCAGCAATTGGATAGTTTCCATTGTCGCATTACGCTTGGAAATCACATCTTGGCGATCCAGTTCAAGGCTCTGCAGCGTCGCGTTCTTTTTGGTTTCAAACAGGGACCTTACGACAGCTTCCTGGTCCGATAAGCAAAGCGACCCGTCCGCAATCGCCTGAGCAAATTCCGGATAGGTATCTATCATTTGCAGCACGGTGTTCAGGTCGAGTTCCTGTCCATCATGCAGGGTTGCATATACACTGCCGAGATTTGACAGCTCGCTGCTTACCGCGGAGAGGTCGAGTGTTTGTAAGTCCATGGCACTTGCTTTATAAGCAATCAGTGTTTCTTTTACATTTTCCAGCAGGGTAATTTCTTCATCCGTCAGAGTTTCTTTTTCCTCAAGTGCCGCCTTCTGCTGCTCCAGGTCTCTGATAACAGCGTCTCGTTGCTTTTGATGGAGCTCCTTAATCTTTTCACCATTTTTGAAACTGACGTCTCCCGTTTCTTCAATATAAGCGGTAAGCTCTGGATATCTGTCACATAGGTCAATAAGGGAATCCGTGCTCAGCTTTTGCCCGCTTGAAAGTGTTTCGTATGCGGAGGCAAGTTCCTGCATCGCACCAATATTATTTCGCGTCTGCTGGAATTCTTTTTGCATATTCTTGAGCTTTTCTTCGGAATCGTCGTCTTTTGATTTAAGATTCTTCTCATGGCCTTCATAAGAACTCTTAACCGTCTTTTTTTCCTGAATATCTTCTGTTGATGTTTCCTTTATTCGGTCACTAATTGAGGTCAAAATTTTATCAATATAATCAAGTGCTTCCTGCGGAGCCGATTCTGATACTAAATCCCTGTATGCTTTTATTGCTTCAAATAATTCCTGCAGTTTATCCTGCGCATCCTCCGTTTTAAGATCCAGCTTATAAACCATCCAGTCATTTTGGACATTTTTTGCACGTTCGTTTCCAACCCCAAAGCCGTCATAATATTTTACATCGAAAGGCTTAAGAATTTTTTCCAATCCCAGTAAGGTATCCCTTGTCTCATCTTTTAAATAGTAGCCGCCAATCGTATAGCTTTGGGTTTTATCAAGTTCTTCTACCGCTCTTTGATATTCCCCATAATGAGCGCTCAAATACTGCTTTGACTGTTCAACAGACAATGCTTTAATTTTATCTGCCTGTTCTTCCAGTTTTCCATTAACAAGGTCTAACCCATTTGCTTCTTCCCCATACATTTCAACCAATTGTTCTTGAATAGAAAGCAGTTGGTTTTTTGCTTGTGTTTCTTCATTAAAGGACAATCCCACTGAATTCAGCGTCTGCTTTAATTCTTTATATTCTTCAGAAAGACTACGCAGAGTTTTGTTGTTTTTTTCATACGCCTGCGCTAACTGTACAGCCTCATGCTGCGCCTCCTGCTGCTTTTTCTTTAATTCAGTAATAGCAGAAAGCGCTATATTAAAAACACCAGCTGCTAGGCCAGCAAACTTAAGCACTGGACTTGCACCACTTGTAAATAATGATATTACCGAGTCTACTTGTGTAATAATATTTGAGATATTATTTGCTGTTTCAGGCGCAACCTGTCCGACTGCTTGCAAAGAACTTGTAAAAATATTGATTCCAGCATTAATATTATCGTATCCGCTCTCTCTATTTGCTTCCTGCGCAGCCTTCGCTTGTTTTTTGATAAAGCTTTCTTGTACCTGAGATGCCTTTTTATACTCCTGCTCCATCTCTTCGAGCTTAGTTTTTTGCTTGTTAAACGCGTCAGACGTTCTTTCCATATCCACCAGAGAGTTTTTGGGAGCATGCTGACTACCTTTGGAATGTTCCAGCTCTGAAACAAGCTCTTTTTGCTTTTGTATTTTAATAGCAATCTCTTCGAGCTGCGTCTGATAATTTTTGAGCTCCGTTGTATCAGAAAAACATTCTTTTAAAATTTTGTTGGCTTCCCGTCCAGTTATCCCGACCGATTCAAGAATTTCCCTAATATAAGATACTTCTTTATGGGCCTGGCTGCTTTCAATCACAATTTCTGCGACTAGTCTGTTAGCATTACGTTCTTCCGGCAAATTTATCATCCCTTTCTTAAAAAAATTGCATAACAAAAGCACCTGCCTTTCAGGCAGGTGCTTTTTTCAAACAACAGCTTGTAATCACAGCTTTAACGAGATTGCATTTTCTTCTGTTATTCGGAACGTTTCGTATGAAAAGATATTGCTATAGAATCGTTTTCCCGTCCAATAACAACAGCTATATTTTTATAATAATAGGTATCGTCATCTTCGGCTTTTACCTGATCCGCTTTATCCAGACACATTTTTATCTCATCCTGTGGGATAGACGGATAAAAAGCACGCAGTGCCGTCGGAAGATTGTTTTGATAAAACTCATTATCATGACACATAATTATTATCCCTTTAGCCATAAGAGAATCATTATCATAAATCAAATTAACCGTATTTTTATTATCAAACTTCCATGTTTGTATAAAAGTCCCATCTTCATCAAGATAGGGTTCAGCTTCCCCCAGCTTAATTCCGTCGCTGAAATAATTGAATTTTTCCGCAAAAGCCTCCGTTGTTAAAAGAAAGTAATTTTCTCCTTCCTGCTCATAGAGAGCGACCTCCGAAAAAACTTCTTTTTCCTGTTCCTTCACGTAATTCGTATACAGCACGCCGAATACAATCCCCGCGATAATCAGAACTGCCGCCGCAGCCGAAATTATAATGATACGCTTTTTCTTTTTAGGCATCGGTTCTTTCTGCTGTTCTTCCAGCCGTTCCCCACATTCCTTACAGAATGCGCTGTTGTCCTCAATTTGAGCACCGCATTTTTTACAAAACATACCGCATTCACCTCAGCAAAATTTTACCATAATTCAATATTAAAAACAAGCGTATATATTCAAAAACCCAATGGTATAAATAAAATTTGACTACAATCACTAATAAGGCGAATAAGGCAATTTTTAATGCGTGCATTAAATATATACACGGAATTGCTCCGCAGAAATTATATCACAGCCTTAATATCAGGCGCTGCGTTTAAAGCTCGTCCGCGTAAACTTCCTCATCCCTGGCATTGTCGGAATCAATGCTGTGCATCTCATTGTAGGCGTCCATCATAGCAATAAACTCATCATAACAATACTGCTCAAAAAGCTCCTGTTTGCTTATACCTATGCTTTGAGCAACCGCTAACCAGCGCTGGAGCCAGTATTCGTCCGTGCGCTCAACCTCTGTTTGATCGAGCGCACGATTACGAAAAAATCCGTTAAATCGTTGAGTTCAACAAATGCCTGAACGACTTCCGCCAATTCCTTGAGGCTCAGCGCATTCTCACATTCCGGGTCAAGCAGCCATTCCTGAGGAATGTCCAGCAAATCGGATAAAAGCATACAAAACCGCTTTGGCGCAACGCTTAAAATTTTGCCAAAGATATCAAGGAACTCATCGCGTTTCATTACGTTCAGCTGTGCGATAAGCGTACCAAAGTCAGACGTATCAGGAAAAATATCGTCCAGCAGTATGGCGGGAAGATTATTGACCGCTTCCATTACCTGCACATATTTTCCAACCGGCAGTTTGCGGATTTTCACGCCGTATAAAATGTAGCTTTTCGGCGCGCTCATTTTGACGCTTTTATCTCTTCCAAACATTGATTAACCCTCCGCGGGTGTTTCAGGCAAAGAAGGAATCGTCTCAATCCAGGTCAGTGGCGTGCCCTGCTCGACATCCTTTGTTTCTCTGATAATATGGTCAATTTTACGCGGGGAGCATTTGAAGGTCAGCTCATAAGCCTGTGCCTCTGTCGTTTCACCCTTTGTATTGTGGGTAATCTTATAGCCTGCGCAGCGGCAGGAAGGATAACGGAACATACGGTATCCGAAGTCGCTTCTCAGCGCAGAAAATGTGAACGCAACAAGGGGCGCGTTGTCGCGCGAGCCTTCTTTAAGCTCACCGGTCGATTCGTCGAAGGCCGCTCCAGTAAGAGACGCGATGTCCTTTGCGTCAGCCTCCTGAAGGGTAATCACAAGCGTAGAGTCCTTCCACTCGGAGCCGTTATCATAGATTTCGTCGTCCGCATAAATCGTATACTCCGTCTTGTTGTCGGTCGGAGCGCAGCTCTTGGCGCCGGCAAGCTTTGTGACCTCGCCTACCTTATATGCTGTTACCGTATCTTCCTCTACCTGTGCATAGCCACAGTTTGCAAAACCTCTCAGATATTTCTTTCCCATATTTAAAATCTCCTTTCAATTTTTGCCCCAAAGGGCAATTTCGCAGTAAATCGTAACAAATCCGTCCCCGCGTTCCAAAAGTAAAGGACCGCGCTGCGGGCGTGCAATACAAAAAACCTTGTCCGTCAGTTGGACAATACCTTCATTCATGCCGCTGTCAAGCAGTGTAAAAATTCCCTTACATGCGTTGTAAGCCTCTTCATAGCTAATATCGCGGCATTGAACTTGGATAAATTGGGTGCCTGTCCCGTCATTAATCTCATCGACAATATGGTCCAATTTTACGAGATTGACAGCCTGCACCCGCTGTGATATATCCGGCATCAGTTCGTAGGATACGTTCTCATATCCCCGCGATTCCAGATATGTCTTTAAAGCGCTGAGCAATGATTTTCCACCTCCGAGAACTGTTTATACGCCCGACAGCAAGGTTCGTCGAAGTGCCGGCAATGATGTTACAGAAATTTCGCCAGCCGTAAATCCTGCTGATAGCCACGGCGTATTCGGTACGGTAGATTTTGACGTAAGTCAGCCAGGTATCAACCATCAACTAATAACTGTTGAATTGTGTTTGAGCGTTGCCACAGTCCTGCTTTGCTGCCGCAAATCATTCAAATATGAGCACACCTAATTTTGCGGCAGATTCTTAACAGGCTTTCAGAAAAGGCTGATCAACTGAATACTTCCATCGAAATCCGACATAAATCCCCTTGCTTTTGCCTGTCCGTAATAAAAGCCGCCTCCTGATACAGCGTTATAAAAAGCTAAGCTTGTGTTTACGCTAAATTGGTTAGTGCTCCAAAAGGGTGCACACAATTGTTTAAGAGTAAGACCAATCGCAGGAATTGCAGCCTTTATTTTAGAGATCTTAACAAAAAGAGTAAAACACTTTATTTATTCGCGCTCTGCTTAGACGTCCCGCCGCTATTTAAAGCCGTCTTTCAGTTGCGCGCTTGGTACTTTCCGCCTTCAGAATGCGGGATCATTCTGAGTGGGCTGCCGTACCTTCGTGTGTAAATAAATTAAGTGTATCAGCTTTGCAGTTACCGCAAAGTCCAGAAGCTTTTCTGTACGATCTCTGATTATAATTCTAGCAGGTCTAAAAAGGACATGCAGGACATTCAGGACGCATCAGAAAATTTTTTTAAAAATCGTTCGGCTTTTTTTCTGTAAGATTCTCCAGAACGGCTGATGCCCATCTCCATCGCGACTTCTCCCCATTGAAAACCTTCAACATAATGCAGCTTCATTACACGGAGAATATTTGCATCCTCAATCTTGTCCAAAAAAAGCTCGACATCAGAAACGAGTTTTTCCAAACGCTCGGCGCGTTTTTTTAACCGCTCCTTTTCAAGGTTTGCCATTGTCCCGCGCACCGTAAGCAAATGTTCCGTATAAGGATATTCCGAGGATGAGGAGGTAACTGTGTCCATGACCTCTATCTGATCCGGCATATTTTGCATTTCCCTCCGTATTACGGTTAATTCTGCTTTTGCGCTTTTGTATTGAGATAACTCTTTTGCCGTCATTATAATCCCTCCACACATAATTCCATTGTTGTTAGCCCTAACCATCCTTTTAACTTCCCCCCCCTTTTGAGAGCTATCTGTCAAAGGATAAACTTTTCATACAGAAATCCCCATAAATCGAACAGCTTTTTATAATAGCGCGCTTATTTAAGAAATATTTCTGCAGGAAGTTTAAAAACATTTTAGAACGTTTGTTCTATATTGTCAATGACTTTTGACTTACTGTACGTTTTATGAAACAGCAAATGATTTATTTCTTCTTTGATTATTTTTATATCAAGCGCACCTACTGCTCAGCATTTGTCATTACGGTATATAAAAAACATGCCCTGCAATAATGGCAGGGCATGTTTTTATTAAAGCTTGAACAAGCAACCTTCACCGCTCTTTTCTATTTGACTTTACAGCCACACCAGTACGGCAAAGCCGCCCTTAAAATAGTAGGTGTTCGTGTAATGTCCATCTATAAAGCACCCCCGCCGTCTCCCGGCGGGGGTGCTTTATTCTGGTGGAGATGAGGGGAATCGAACCCCTGTCCGAGAATCATTTACCGTGGCTTTCTACGAGCGTAGCTGCTGTATTATAATTCCCTTTTCACAGCGCCCTGCAGCAGGCTCAGTGAATCGGTAGCCTTAAATTCATGACCGGATACAAGGCACTCTCCGGTTCACGTGCACCGCTAATCGACGCTCTTATCCGGACCGCGGTACTTCCGGCAAGAACGGCAGCTGCTAATTAAGCAGCTGCGTAAGCAACTTTATTGTTGTTGTTTAATTTTTAAATTTGCGGATTTTATAGCGGTTCCGCACCGCTGCTCGCTTACCAGGGCTTGTGGTCCCCGTCGAAACCTTTACATCCCCAAATATAAAATATTGTTTACCGGTTCTGCTCCTTCATTGCACGCTCCATCTGGCGTTTGGCATCCTTCTGCGCCATATCCGCGCGCTTGTCGTAGAGCTTTTTGCCCTTGCACAGCCCAACCTGCATCTTAACGCGGGAGCCTTTAAAATACAGCGATACGGGAATAAGCGCATAACCGTCCTGCTTTACAAGCCCAAACAGGCGCATAATCTCCCTTTTGTGCATTAAAAGCCTGCGCACACGCGATGGGTCGCGGTTAAAGATGTTCCCCTGCTCATATGGACTGATATGCATGCCGTTGACAAAAATTTCCCCGTCCACGACTGAGCACCACGTGTCCTTCAGGTTCACTCTGCCCTGACGCAGTGACTTTACTTCAGTCCCGCTCAGCTCTATTCCGGCTTCAAAACTTTCCTCAATAAAATAGTCGTGGTGTGCCTTTTTATTTTGCGCAATTGTTTTTAAGCTTTCCTGTGCCATTTCGGGACCTCCTCTCACCGCTTCTATGCTTAGCCATTCTAACACACTCCCATTTTGCTGTCAAATCTATTTTATGGCATAAAACCCGCCTAAATTGTCGCAAAAACTGTTGAAAAGAAGGCCTGTTCATGATAGAATCAGCGGGTATAACACAGCGGAAAGGTGATTTCATGTGTGATTTTTCAAGAACTGCAATGCTTTTGGGAAAAGAAGGCGTAGACAGGCTCAGCCGTGCGCGCGTCGCTGTGTTTGGCATCGGCGGGGTCGGTTCCTTTGTATGCGAGTCGCTTTGCCGCTGCGGCGTCGGCACGCTCATCCTGTTTGACAGCGACACGGTCGCACAGAGCAATATCAACCGCCAGATTATTGCCACACAGCAGACGGTTGGAAGCTATAAGGTTGACGTGATGAAAGAACGCATCCTTTCCATCAACCCTCACGCGCAGGTGGAAACGCACACCGTCTTTTACACGGCGGAAAACGCGCGGGATTTTGATTTATCTTCCTATGATTATATCATAGACGCAATCGATACGGTTTCCTCAAAGCTTATCCTGATAAAAACAGCTGTAGGGCTTCATATCCCCATCATCAGCAGTATGGGCACAGGCAATAAGCTGCATCCGGAAAAGCTGTCTGTCACAGACCTCTCAAAAACAACTGTATGCCCGCTTGCGCGTGTCATGCGAAGAGAGCTTCGCAAGGAAGGGATTACACATTTAAAAGTCCTCTGTTCCACTGAGGAGCCGATTAAACCCCTGTTCCAGACGAAGGAAGGTAACGCAGGCGGCGCACGCAGGCAGACGCCTGGAAGCGTTTCTTTTGTCCCATCCGTCGGCGGGTTGATGATTGCCGGCGAATGCATACGCGATTTGCTCCGGATTGATTAAAGAATACAAAAAACAACCGCTGCGTACTGAAACTAAACTAGTACGCGGCGGTTTCTTATATGCATCTACGCATCGATATTTAATCAAACCCGGCAATAGCATGCGCAAGGTAGCGCTGAATCAGCAGCACATCAGCTACCGACACCGTTCCATCGCCGTTTACGTCAGCAAGCTCCTTCTGTTTTTCATTGAGCGTCACCGCCCCGGCCAAATACCTTTGGATTAGCAAAACGTCCGCCGTGTTAATCGCCCAATCGCCGTTGACGTCGCCCTTCTCCCCGCCATTTTGTACCGCGGCAAGGGCTTTTTGAAAATCAAAAATATGCGTTGCGTAGGAAAGTGACGCATCCGAACCGTTTTTTGTTTTTAACCCCGTTATCTCTACGGTAAAATTATCGCTGTAAGTATCCGTTTGAAAGCTTTCCGTACCCAGATGGAAAACGATACAGTTGCCTGCGCCCAGCCCACGCTGTGTCACGTTGAGATACGGCTCCTGCCTGTCGGGACGGTCCGTATGGTCTTGATTGGTCAGATTCCAAACCATACCGTCCGATAAACGCGTTACCTTTACCGTAATTTTTTCAAGCTCAGGGTTTTGAAATTTCTGAGGATTGAGCGTAACCGACCATGGTGTGCCGGAAGTAATGATATTGTTCGGAAACTCCCCCTGCGCGGGCCAGGAAATAAAGGAATAGTCGGAGTCCGCCGCGCTTTTATCCGTAATTTGCGTCACAGCGAAGTCATAGCCCTCCGCATTGCGCGCATAACCAAATCCTGTGTATAAAAGCTTTGGATTGAGCATCCACTGCCTGTGCCCGACCACCAGCATATTTTCCTTACTGTTGCTGTCATCAATACAACCCTGAAGGGAGCTGGTCAAAATTTTCCGGCTGTCGAATATATAGCGCATGGAAATATTACTCGTCGCTGTGCTCGAAGCGCCAAGCTGGTAAAAAGCATCGCTCATATCGGCAGGCTTTGACGGCGTGTGGGTCAGCTCGCCGTTTGCCGCGAGCAGGACCGCCCCGTGTTGTGCTTTGTCAGTAAGCGTATCGCTGAGCGCGACATCCGGCAAACCCGCGGCGTACCGCAGGTAATTAAAATACAGCTCAGCCTGATTAAGGAATCCGGCATTCAGCTTTCCTGTCCGATACGGCGTATTTACAGACGGATTTTCATCAAATATTTTAACAGCATCTGCTTTATCGTAAGCAAGCCATTTTTCCACAATATCTTTTCTTGTGCGGGCTGAAGCAAGCGTGCCGCTACAGTCGGTCAGCTGCGTGTTTTCCGCTGGAGCAGCCGCGCTGCCCGGACATATTGCGGTGACCGCCGTCAGCACGGCGAGCGTAAGCGAAAAAAGGATGCGCGTCTTGTTTTTCATAGAAGGCCTCCGCTTTTTAATATATTTATCTTACCATGAGTGTGAAAATCTTTCAATTATAAAGATGTGGAAATTGACACCTCCTATATTCGTGATAAAATAATATTATCTTACTGTTTTTTATTTTATGCGGTTAATGCGGTGATTTTTTTGAATAAAACAAAGCTTAAAATACATTTTATAAGAAAAGCGACCTCTGCCTGCGGCTACGTCGTCACCTTTTGTAAATGGGTACTGATTGCGTTCCTTACAGGCGCTGTGGGCGGGCTCATCGGCTCTGCCTTTGATAAAAGCGTTGAGCTTGTGACCGGCCTGAATACACGGAACAGCTGGCTGCTGTATCTGCTCCCCGTTGGAGGAGTGGTTATTGTGCTGCTCTATCAAATCAGCAAAATACCGGATGAAACCGGTACAAACCATGTTATTGATTCCATCCGCTCCGACAAAGGCGTACCGCTTTTGCTTGCCCCGCTGATTTTTATCAGCACTGTCATTACACATCTGTTCGGCGGCTCCGCCGGGCGCGAAGGCGCGGCGCTCCAACTGGGCGGGAGCATCGGCTCGCAGGTCGGCAAAATCCTTCATCTTGACGAGAAGGATATGCATCTGGTCATTATGTGCGGTATGAGCGGCGTATTCGCTTCCCTCTTCGGCACCCCGCTTACAGCGACGCTGTTTGCCATGGAGGTCATCAGCGTCGGCGTAATCTACTATTCCGGCATCGTGCCGTGCATTGTTTCTTCCCTGACGGCGTACGGCGTTTCTATCCTGTTCGGTATTTCCCCCATCCGGTTCAATTTAAAAACCGTTCCCGGCCTTTCGGTTGAAAACATCCTGCGCGTGGCGGGCCTTGCCGCGCTTTGCGCGGTCGTATCTATTTTATTCTGCCTGGCCATGAAAGGGACGGAAAAATTTTTAAAAAAATTTTTCAAAAACCAATACCTGCGTATCATCGCAGGCGGCGCGGCCATTATATTATTAACACTGCTCGTCGGTACGCGCGACTATAACGGTATCGGCATCAGCGTAATTGATGGAGCCATACTGGATGGCGCCGCGCGCCCCGAGGCGTTCCTCCTGAAAATCGTTTTTACCGCCGTTACCATTGGCGCGGGCTTTAAGGGCGGCGAAATTGTTCCCACGCTCTTTATCGGCTCAACGTTCGGCTGCGTTGCGGGCGGCCTGCTGGGGCTTGATTCCGGCTTTGCCGCGGCGGTCGGCCTGGTCGCTTTGTTCTGCGGCGTGGTCAACTGCCCGATTGCCTCGTTTATCCTGAGCATCGAGCTGTTCGGCGCGCAGGGTATGGTGCTTTTTGCGGTCGCCTGCGCCGTCAGCTACATGCTGTCTGGCTACTATGGCCTTTACAGCAGCCAGAAAATCATGTATTCTAAGCTCAAGGCTGAATTTATCAACATTAACACAAAATAAAATCGGAGGCGGTTCCATGAAAAATATTAAGGTCGGCGGCCTGCTTGAATGCTCGTCCGTCGTGATGGGCTGTATGCGCATCGACAAAATGCCCGTCAAGGAGGTTGAGCAGCTTATCTTCACAGCTGCCCTGTGCAACGTAAACTTCTTCGACCATGCCGACATATACGGCGGCGGACTATCGGAAGAGGTATTCGGCAAGGCGCTCAGGCTGCACCCGGAAGCGCGTGAGAAAATCATCCTTCAAACAAAATGCGGGATTCGCGGCGGCTATTATGACTTTTCAAAAGAGCATATAATCGAATCGGTGGAGGGCAGCCTCAAGCGGCTGCAAACCGATTATGTGGATATCCTTTTACTGCATAGGCCGGATACGCTGATGGAACCCGAAGAGGTAGCCGAAGCATTCGACAAGCTTTACAGCGAGGGCAAGGTACGCCACTTTGGTGTGAGCAACCAGAACCCCATGCAGATAGAGCTGCTGAAAAAATATGTAAAGCAGCCGCTGCTTGTCAACCAGCTCCAGCTGAGCGTTAAGGTCACAGGCATGATTGACAGCGGCTTCAACGTCAATATGCAGAATCCCCCGTCCATCATGCACGACGGCTCAGTTCTGGAATACTGCCGTTTAAACGATATCACCATACAGGCGTGGTCGCCGTTTCAGTATGGATTTTTTGAAGGCGTCTTCTTAAACCATGACAAATTCCCGGAATTAAACGACTGTATCAGCCGGATAGCGTCGGAATACGGCGTTACAGACAGCGCGGTCGCTGTCGCGTGGATACTCCGCCACCCGGCGAACATGCAGGTTGTCACAGGCACAACAAATGCAAACCGTTTTACCGATATCTGCAAGGGTGCCGATATCACGCTCACCAGGGAACAATGGTACGAAATTTACCGCGCAGCGGGCAATGCCCTGCCGTAATAAATTCATATAAAAAGCGTACGGGCTAAAATCCGTACGCTTTTATTTTTTCTGTATTTATACCGTTTTAGTCCAGGAACACAAGAAAGAGACAGCGAGCAGGATGTCCGAATTGGTTAGCAAACATAAATAATCTGGGCCTGGGGAAGCTTTTCCTTTATCTGTTCACGCAGCATCAGCTCTGCAGCCGCGCGCGGCTCACTGCGGTAGGTATACCTGCCGCGCCCACGGCCTGTCATCAGCTGCGGGTCGTAAAGCTCCACAGCGCTTGGGAACGCCTCACTGTTGATGGCACGGTGCACATAGCTGTAGGTCATAAAAATAATTTCAATAAATAAACGGCTTTTTACCTTTTCGGAAAGGCGGCTGTGCAGCGTGTCAAGAAGCCCGCTGTAGAGCGTTTCCCAATCCTCGGCCAGCACGACCGGCGCAATCAATATACCGCAGGGATAGCCCGCCTCGCACATTTGATTGAGCGCGTCAATGCGTTTTTCGAGCGGGGATGTGCCAAGCTCGATTCTCTGGATGATTTTTTCCGGGTTGACGCTCATACGGAAAATTGTCTTTCCGCGGTGGTCGAGCGATAAAAGCGGCCCAACCATGTCAAATTTTGTTGGAAACGTAATCTTTCCGCGCCCCTTTTCCGCAAATTCAGGAATCAGCCACTCCAGGTTTCCAGTAATCGTATTTTCCAATATCAGGTCGCTGTTGCTGCCGACCTCGAATACCTTTTCCTCTTCGCTTTTATATGAAAATTTTATCAGGCGCTCCAGCATCTGCTCCCGGTTTACAAAAAGGCGAAGGTACGCACATTTGTTGTAGTTGCAAACCAAATAGCAGTACAGGCACATGGCGGTGCATCCACTCGATGTAAACGGCACCAAATAGTCCGACACCTTAAAATTATCGGAATATTTGTGCGTTTTCCGCGTGCCAATGATTAAAAAGCGTTTCATTTCAGGAAAATCGCTGTTCTTTTTCTTTGTCATTTCTTCAATGCGGTTATGGCTTTCAATCGGAATCCATGGCAAATCTTTATATTTTTCCCGCAGCATTTTCCCAAGCGGATATTCCAGGCTCTGCGGCTCATAGTAAACGGCTGTAAACAGTTGCAAAATAATCGCCTCCATCCTTTAGTATGGTCGCCCAAGGGGAAAGTAACGGGCCGATTCGCTGTAAAATTATGAAAATCAAGCTTGTTTAAATTGCATATTCAATGCAGCGTTGTTTACGAGAATTTAACATGTGATTCGCTTTCACATATTTAATAAATTTTTAATATAAATAGACATATTTTTATTCTATTTGCTGTATTCTGGGATAAAAATGTCTATAATTGGAATCGGGTAAAACATAACAATTTTTAAATATGAAAGGGGTGGCTCCAGTGTTTTAATCCCTGCTTTATTTTCGCGGAAACGTTTGGACGAGGTAAAGGAGGAAAATATGTTGAAGGCAAAAAACATCTGCAAAACAGCAATTACGGTTCTATTATCTGTTGCTCTTATTCTGTCCGCCGTTGTCTCTATGGGTGCGGTACAGGAAAATTCCAACAGCGGAGAACCAGGCGACAGCTACCGGCCATACGGCTATACCGACCCGGAAAAACCGCTTGAGGGCCGGACGTATTTTATCAGGGCCAGGAGCAGCGGAAAATATATGACGGTTTCAGGTAGCGGCACACAGGCGGGATCGTCTATTATTCAAGCTGCCTATACCGGAAACGCAAATCAAAAGTGGGTTCTGAGCGACCCTGACGGTGACGGGAAATATGCGCTTGTATCGCTTGCAGGCGAAACGCCGATGGTAATTGCCATTACCCCCGCCAACAATACGGACGGTACATACGCGGATTTGCGTCCTCAGTCAACAGCCGCAGGCAGCACCCTGTTTACAATTGAAAAGGTTTCGGAGCTGGGAAGCTACAAAATCGCTTCCCAATGCAGTGACTTTACAAAAGTCCTTGCTGTGCAGAACGCGAGCCAATCGAATGGTGGGAGAATCGTCCAGAATACATATAACGCCAACTGGAACGAGGAATGGTTTTTTGAATCACCGATAGACGATTATTCCGCGTTCGACCCGCAGCATACGCCCACATCGATTGACGGCGACACCTACTACATCAAAAACAAAAACAGCGGTATGTATCTCGATGTGGCTGAGGACGGCGCCAATGTCGTACAAACCCACTTTCTTGCACTTGAAAGCCAGAAATGGCGATTTGAACAGCAGCCGGACGGAACCTACATGCTTGTAAACGCGGCCGGCCAAAAGGCACTGGCGGTTGACGGTTCCGCCACAGTGAACAACGCAAACATCAAAATTCAGGATGACGACGGAAGCGGTGCGGTAAAATTCAAGCTGGAAAGAAACGCCGACGGGCAATCCTACCGTTTTTTGACAAAGCCAACCAATTACCAAAAATGTGTCACCGTCTACGCCGCCAGTATTGCCCACAATGCAAATATTATTCAATATACTTACAACAATGGCCTGAATGACAGCTGGATTTTGGAAAAGGACAGGCCGGTTATGCAGATTGAAAGCAACAAGCGCTACTATATTAAAAACAGGCGCAGCGGCCTGTATCTGGACACGCAAAATGGCCATACTGTGCCGGGTACACAGATTATCCAGCAAACGCTCAATCCCAACTCGGTTACGCAGAGATGGCGAATTGTAAATACGGATGAAGGAATTAAACTGATTTCGGATGTGAGCGAAGATACGGAGCTTGCGCTCTCTATCCAGAATGCCGCGTCGGCAAACGACGCCAAGGCCGTATTGAGCGAATACGATGCGCAAAACAGCGGTATGCAGTTTAAAATTGTAATGAACAGCGACGGCTACACATACCGTTTGCTTACGAAGAGCAGCAACTACAGCAAATGCGCAACTGTTTACGCCGCATCCTTTAACGCAGGCGCAAATATCATCCAATATACCTATAACGACGGGTGGAACGACGCATGGGTCCTGGAACCGGCGATTGAGGTCCATTCTTATTATGACAACCATTACATTTCCGATAATTCCATTACAGACGGTGAATATTATATAAAAAACAAAAACAGCGGCCTGTATCTGGATGTATATTGGGCCAGCGACACGGATGGCGCAAATATCATTCAATGGACCCGAAATAACCAAGCCGGCCAAAGATGGAAGTTTGTCCCCGCGGGCAACGGTACCTTTAAGATTATGACTATGCTCGGAAACAGCACCAGGGGGCTTTCCGTCAACCCGGCGGAAAATATAAACAATGCAGACATCGAGCTGAAAACATACGATAACAGCAGCGGTATGCGTTTCAAGCTAACGAGAAAAAATCCCAACGATGACAAGCCCTCATACCGGATTACATCGGAATGCAGCAATTTCTCTAAGGGCCTGAACGTTTACTGGGCCGGAACAGAGGCTGGCGACGAGGTTGTCCAATACGGTTACTACGGCGATGCAAATGAAGAGTGGTATCTTGAACGGGTGACAAAGGATACCGAACAAACGGTAATCGAAGAAAATGCGGAAACATACGCCGTCAACAAGCTCAAGGCATACTGGGATGACTTGGCGGAGGCGATTTACGCCAAATCCTCTATCCACATGATTGTCAGCTACGAAAAAGTATTCTCCCCCGTGGACGAATGTGCCTCAGGCAACACTTCAATTTGTCCGCATGAGGAAAAACATAAAAACTGGGGAAATAATTTATACTGGATTAATAATTATAATCAATCGCGGCATCCCGGAACCTACGCCTCCCTGCACTCAGGGGCAACCGGCACCATTTCCGGCCAGGCGATTTACTCACCGGGCGCCTCGGCGTTTGTCATTACAATATCCCAGAGCCAAGGTACGAGTTATAATGTCGGTGTAATGGCGCATGAATTCATTCATACCTTCTCGGCGCCGCATCATAACGCAGACATTCCGGACCCCTATGAAGAAATCTGGGAATGCTGCCAGAGTACAAATAAGGTATATGCAAATGTTTATGCGCAGAAGCCGGATTTCTGGTGCGACCATTGTTTGCGTAAGATGGTGTTCTTTGGCTCCAGGCATGCAGGCTGAACCGGATAAATAAGAATCTTTACTGTCCAGTAAACAGTCAATAAAATTCCCCCGGCAGGAGCCGCACTCGGTAAAGTGACGGCCCCTGCCGGGGGATTACCATTGTCCATGTTAAACGGTTATGCCTGAACCTGTAAAAACTGCTCCTGCAAATAATTGTAAACGTCGTCCGGCAGGTTTGAGAAGAAGTAACATTTATCCAGGTACTCCTTCGGCGGGTAGGCAAGCTCGTTGTTCCTGACTTCTTCGTCCATCAAATCGTAAGCAGCCTGGTTCGGTGTGGAATAGCCGATATACTCGGAATTCGCCTTACCGACCTCCGGCTCGAGCATAAAGTTGATAAACTTTTCAGCAAGCGCCTTGTTTTTGCTCGTCTTCGGGATGCACATCGAATCGACGAACAGGTTTGAGCCTTCCTGCGGCAGCACATAATCGAGGTTCTCGTTGTTACCCATCATCGTGATGATGTCGCCGGCGTAATACGGCGCAAGCGCCGCCTGGCCGCCCTCCATCTCGGTAAAGACCTGATCCATTACGTACTTTTTCAGCAGCGGCTTCTGCTGGCGCAGGTAGCCGGCCGCCGTATCGACGTCCTCCTTGGTCACAACGCCCGGGTCGATGCCCTTGAGCTTCATGGCGATTGCCATCGCGTCGCGGGAGTTATTAAACATCAGTATCTGACCCTTATACTCCTTGTCCCAAAGGACGTCGAAGCTCTTGGGCTTTTCTTTTACCATCTCTTTGTTATAGACGAGCGCGACCACACCCCAGGTATAAGGAACGCTATACTTGTTATCCTTGTCGAAATCAAGGTTCTTGTACTGCTCCATTACGTTTTTGTAGTTCGGGATATTATCGAAATCGAGCGGCAGGAGCATATCCTCCGCGATAAGCTTTGCAATCATATAGTCGGACGGGATGATTACGTCGTAAGCGGAGCCGCTGTTCTTCAGAATGTTGTACATTTCCTCGTTCGTCTCGTAATTGGTATAGTTGACCTTGATGCCCGTCTGCTTTTCAAATTCTGCGATAACATCCATCGAGCCGTCCTCGCCGTTGCTGATATTCTCGCCCCAGTTATAGACGTTGATTTCCCCGGCGGATTCACCGGAGCCGCAGGACGCAAGCGTAAGCATGCAGGCCCCGGTAAGCAGCGCGCACAGCGCAAGGCAAAGTAATTTTTTCATGTTTTAGTTCCTCCCTCTCGTTTTTGGTTTATAAATCCACGCAAACCCTTTACCGCGGAGCGGCCGCCTGTTTTTCGGCGTGCCTGTCGCGGACGTTTACGATGATTAATATCGTCAGGGTAATGACGAACAGAAGGGTGGAAAGCGCGTTGATGGTTGGGGAAATCCTCCTTCTGAGCATGGTGTATATCTCAATCGGCAGCGTCTGGAACTGCGCGCCCCTGGTAAAATACGTGATGACGAAATCGTCGAGCGAATACGTAAAGGACATCAGCAGCCCCGACAGTACGCCCGGCAGTATTTCCGGCATGACCGCCTTGAAAAACGCCTGGCGCTGGTTGCAGCCCAAATCGAGCGCCGCCTCATACACGTTTTTGTCCATCTGCCGGAGCTTTGGCATGACGTTTAAAATTACATACGGCGTACAAAAGCCGATATGCGCAATCAGCACCGTTCCAAAGCCCATTTCAAAGCCCAAAAGGCCGCCCGCGAAGGCAAACAGCAGCATAAACGAAACGCCCGTGACGATTTCCGGGTTGATAATCGGGAAATTTGAAACATTGGTTAGAAGCGTCCTTTTTATTCCCTTATAGTTATAAAGGCCGATTGCCGCCGCCGTGCCGAGCACCGTCGCAACGAGGGAAGCGAGCACCGCGATAATCAGCGTATTGTAAAGGGACGACATAATGGCGGTGCTATGGAACAGCTCCGAATACCATTTCAGCGTAAAGCCCTTCCATACGGAGGTTTTTCCGTCGTTGAAGGAGTAAAGTATCAGCACAAAAATCGGCAGGTACAGGAAAAGCATGACAAGCCCCACATAAATTTTTGAGGAAAGCTTCTTCATACGACCACCTCCTCGTCCCCGAAGCGGTTCATCACAATCAGGAATATCAGGATGATGACCATCAGTGACAGCGACAGCGCCGAGCCGACGTTCTTGTCGCGCTGGAAAATGTTCTCAATCACGTCACCGATGAGCTTGTCGTTCGTGCCGCCCAGGTACTGGGACACCAAAAACGTACTGGCAGCCGGGACGAATACCATCGTGATGCCGGAAATGATGCCTGGCACCGAGAGCGGGAACACAACCTTGCCGAATACGCGTACACTGTTTGAACCCAAGTCCTGCGCCGCTTCAATCAGGCTGTTGTCGATTTTTGTCATGACAGTATAGATAGGCAGAACCATAAATGGCAAAAAGTTATAAACCATACCCAAAACGACAGCGCCGCTGTTGCCTAAAAGCGCAATGTCCAGCCCCAGGAGCTTTACACCCAGGTCAATTAAGCCGTCGTTTTGCAAAAGCAGCACCCATGCGTAAATGCGCAGGATAAAGTTCATCCACATCGGCAGCATCAAAAGCATGACGAGCACCTTCTGCGAGCTTTTGCGCGCCCGCGCCGTAATAAAGGCAAGCGGATACGCAATCAAAAGGCAAATCACAGTGGAAAGCAGCGCAATCCACAGCGAACGGATGAATACGTCGGAATAATAAAGGCTGTCTATAAAGGGCTTTAGCGATACGCTGCCGCTGCTGTCGGTAAACGCGTAATAGACAACCATAGCAAGCGGAATAATCGTAAATACGAGCATCCATAAAAGGTAAGGGTAAGATGGCGCTTTTGATTTCATTTTGCGTCCACCTGCCCTTCTGCGGCAATTTCGGTAAACACCGCCTTATCGAACCGGAAGCTCAGCTGTACATACGTTGCAATCTGCTCGTCAAAATCACTGCTCATCAGCCATTTGTGCTCGTCGGTTTCCACAATGATTTCGTTATGCTCGCCCTTCCAGATGACGGATTCAATATAGGCTTCCAAATCCCCCGTTCCGTCGCCCGCGATATACACGCCGTCAGGCGGCAGGGAGACATGGAGCTTTGCATCCTGGGGATAGCAGCGTCCCTTGACCGCGACGCTTTTGCCCTCTATTTCAACTTCCATACTGTTCTCCTCAGCATTTGAGGACACGACCACCGCGTCGAACTCGTTGTCCGTGGTTGGGAACAGTTTATCCATGATATGAATATTGTCAGGCACAACCTCAATGCCGATTTCCGTACCCGGCTCCACGCTTTTGGTGTTGTGAATCAGCCACATACAGCCGTTTACCGAGACGGACATCTCATAGTGGACGCCCTTAAAGACCGTGTCTGTGACCGTACCGGAAAGCTTTGCGCCCTGCGGCTTGACAATCTCGACGTCCTCCGGGCGGATGACCACGTCGACCGGCCTGTTCTTACCAAAGCCCTTGTCCACACAGGGGAACTCCGCTCCGCCGATTTTTACGCGGCGGTCCTCAAGCATCAGGCCGTTGAGTATGTTCGCTTCGCCGATAAAGTCCGCGACAAAGGCGTTCGCCGGCTCATTATAAATATCGATAGGCGCGCCGATTTGCTCAATCTTGCCGTTGTTCATCACAACGACGGTATCAGACATCGTCAGCGCTTCCTCCTGGTCGTGCGTTACGTATACAAACGTCGTCTGGAGCTTCTGCTGCAGGTTTTTCAGCTCAAGCTGCATGTCCTTCCTGAGCTTTAGGTCGAGCGCGCCGAGCGGCTCGTCGAGCAGGAGCACCTGCGGTTCGCATACGAGCGCGCGCGCAATCGCAACGCGCTGCTGCTGCCCGCCGGAAAGCTTGCTGACAGGACGCTTTTCATAGCCCTTCAGGTCAACGGTCGCAAGCATCTGCCTGACCTTCTTTTTTATTTCCGCCTCCGGCACCTTTTTAATCCGCAAACCGAACGCCACGTTTTCAAACACATTCAGATGGGGAAACAGGGCATATTTCTGAAACACCGTGTTTACGTTGCGTTTATGCGGAGGCACCTGGTTTATGCGTTTGCCGTCAAAATAAATTTCGCCCCGGTTCGGCTCCAAAAAACCTCCGATCAGGCGCAGCGTCGTCGTCTTGCCGCAGCCGCTCGGTCCAAGCAGCGTGACAAATTCCTTGTCCTTGATGTCGAGGTTGATTCCGTTTAAGATAACCTCGCCGTCAAATTCCACGTAAATATCCTTTAAGGATACGACGGTATTCTGGCTCAAATCCCCACCCCCAAACAAAATTAAAAAGAATTTGTGTCCCTTTGCGCGTTACGCGCAAGTGAATCACTCCAAGGTAAAAGTATATGAACATTTTGTCAATTTGTCAATCCATAAAAACAAAATAAATTTTACGGAAAAACCGCGTGGGGTTGGGAAGAATTCCAGTTTGCGCGAAAAGGGGCAGCTTGTACAATGGAATTATAAAAACTGAGATTTTTTCATTGCGGTTTTTGTAGAAATATCGTATGATTATATTGGAAGATATATGTGGCAAGGAGGAAGCTTTATGAAAAAAATAATTGCCGCCGCTCTGTGCGTCCTGCTGTGCGCGGGCGCCTTTCTTAACGTCTACGCCGCGCGGGAAAGCACGGGAAATCCCGTAAAGGACACCTTTCAGGATTTTCTCGATACAAGCAGAAAGCTGGAACAGCTTAAAAACCAGACCGACCCTCCCACGGAGGCTACGGTTCCCACTGAGCCTCCAACCGGTATTCCGGTGGAATCGGTCGTGTTTACAACACCCGGCCTGATTTACCTTTACCCAGGGCAGACTTATGCCCTGGACGTTTTGGTGCTGCCTGAAAATGCCGCCGACCGCTCTGTCACGTTTGAAAGCAGCGGCAAAAGCATTGCCGCCGTCGATGGGAACGGCCAAATTACCGCAAAAACCTATGGAACCGCGCAGATTACTGCCGCAAGCCATAATGGCAAAACCTCGGTATGCACGGTTGAGGTCGTCAAACGTGCCGACAGCATCGCGTTTCCGGGCGCGTCCTATACCATCGGCAAAGGAGAAAGCATCCGCCTTCCCGTCAGGGCTACCCCGGCGGACGCTTATGTAAAGGGCCTGCAATTTTCCTCCTCTGACACGTCCATCGCTTCCGTTGATAAAAACGGCACGGTTAAAGGGCTGAAAACAGGCAGCGTAACTATTACAGCAGAAACGGAAAACCATCAAAAGGCAAGCTGCAAAATCAATGTAAAAAACGCGCCTTCCTCGATGGCGCTCAACGTCACGTCAAAAAAGCTTTTCATCGGGCAGACGCTTGCGCTCAAGGCCACGCTCAACTCAGGCGCGGCAGCCAATATCCTAAGCTATTCTTCAAGCAGCCCCGCCGTCGCTTCGGTAGACAACAAGGGCGTAATCACCTCAAAAACGCGCGGAACCGCGGTAATCACCTGCAAGGCATACAACGGCGTGAGCGCCAGCTGCACCATTACCTCACGCATCGTTGATTATACAAAAGCCTATACCACAGACGAGGTTATCCGTGACGCCGGGCTGATTGCAAAGCAATATCCGGACGCTGTCACGGTATCCTCCGCCGGAAAGAGTACGCTCGGGCAGGACTTAACGCTTGTAAAGCTTGGGCACGGAAGCAAAAAGGCGCTGATTACAGGCGGCATCCATTCGCGCGAGCACCTGACCGTCACCTTTACGATGCTTTGCCTGGAGGAATACGCGGCGGCCTACTGCTCTAAAACGGGCGCCTACGGCGGTTATAATATGAAGCAGCTGCTCGACAGCTACACGCTTTACATCGTGCCGCTGATGAACCCCGACGGTATGGATGTCGTGACGAAGTTTACAAACCCGCTTTACAAATATACCGGCAGCCGCATGGAATTCAAGTCCAATGCGAACGGCGTAAACTTAAACAGAAACTTCCCGTTTTACTGGGGCTCTATCACCGACGGGGGTATCAGCACACGCTATACCGATGTGCAAAGATACAAGGGCCCTGCGGCCGGGAGCGAGGCGGAAACAAAGGCCATCATGAACCTTTGCAAACAAAACCGCTTTGAATGGCTTTTTTCCATGCACCTGCGCGGCAATTGCATTTATTGGCGCGACAGCGCCAGCGGCACAGTCCCGGGCGATTGGGACCTGACGCAGAAGCTTGTAAACAAATGCGGCTACTGGGCGGTAGAGACATCCACTTTGGCAAACGACTACGGCGGCGGTCTTGAAAATTGGTTCCGCGGCGCGTATAACCGCCCCGGCCTTTGTGTAGAGCTGGTGCCGTCGAACATCCCGTCCCCGACGGACAACTCATCCTACCACCGCGACTATGTGAACGCAACCAACTGGACGAAAACAAAGTATACGTTTGTGCAGGGAATGCTTTAACAAAAAGGAGGAACCGTATTGGTTCCTCCTTTTTTATCCTGCTTTTATCAAAACATGCTGTTTTTGAATTTTTTCGTGAAACTTTCTGTCAAAAGGAAAACCAGCTCGGCGGTTATCCCCCGGCCTTTTCCAGCCGGGAAAGGTACTGCGGCCCTTACTATCCCCGGTTATAAAAATCGCGCCCGCCTGCTCCTCATTTAATATGCGGGGCTTAAAGAATAGATAGTACGAGTGTTACAGCGCTGCGCCCGCGCACAGGCCGCTTTGTGTGGCAAGTCCTTTTTTTATTAATACCGCTCCATAAATAACAAACAAAATGGATAAGTGATACCAATTAATCCATTTGTTCAATTAATTTTAAAAGAAGCTCTTTTTGTTCAGACGTCAATCGCGACCATTTATCAAACATAGCTCGCTGCTCTATTGTTAAAGAATTGAGATTCTCCCCATCAGCAAAGAATTCTGATAAAGAGATGTCAAAGGCTTTGCAGATACTTTCCAGTGTTGTAATAGTAGGTAAATTGCTGTTTCTAAACATTGAATTAATTGTACTTTGCGGAACACCGGACACACGCGATAAATGATATTCAGACCAACCTTTTTTGTTCATAAGAAGCCTTATTTTATTTAATACATCCACAAGATTCTCTCTTTTATAACGGTATGCAATTTTTATGGATTAACCCCTTCTGAAGCATTCGAACCGCTTGCACAAAAGAAAGCGGTTGAAAAAGAAAATCAAACTGAGCCCATATAAAACTGTATGAAGGACTATATCCGCGAAATACTCTGTGCGCTGGTACGGCAGGTGATTCCAAGGTTTTTGTTCTGCGCCCCGCACATAAAACGAGGAGCGCCCTTAAAATTATTAAAAGGGGGAAACCATGAATGGTTTCCCCCTTTTGATATAAAGCTTAATCCTGAACGCCCGGGATTTTCGGCAGGCCGTCAAAGCCCTTCTGCAAATCCTCGTCCGTCGGGATATAATCGTTCATTTTGCCCTCGTGGAAAGCGGCATACGCCGTCATATCGAAGTAACCGGTACCGGTCAGGCCGAACAGGATGGTCTTCCGCTCGCCCGTTTCCCTGCATTTGACGGCCTCATCGACCGCCGCGCGGATGGCGTGGGCAGATTCCGGCGCGGGCAGGATTGTCTCTACCCTTGCAAACATGGTCGCGGCCTCGAAAACCTTCGTCTGCTCAACGGAAACAGCCTCCATATAGCCGTCGTGATAAAGCTTGGAAAGAATCGGCGACATACCATGGTAGCGCAGGCCGCCCGCATGGTTGGCAGATGGCATGAAACCGCTGCCGAGCGTATACATGCGCGCCATCGGGGTTATTTTCCCCGTATCGCAGAAATCGTAGGCGTATTTTCCCCTTGTAAGCGACGGGCAGGAAGCGGGCTCCACCGCGACGATGCGCGGGTCTGTCTTTCCGAGCAGCTTATCCTGCATAAACGGTGCGATAAGGCCGCCAAGGTTTGAACCGCCTCCCGCGCAGCCGATAACGACGTCCGGGTACTCATCAAGAATTTCCATCGCCTTTTTCGCTTCCAGGCCAATAATGGACTGGTGCAGCAGCACTTGGTTCAATACAGAACCGAGCACATATTTATAGCCTTCCGTCGAAACGGCCCTTTCGACCGCCTCAGATATAGCGCAGCCAAGGCTGCCGGAGGTGTTCGGGTTTTCCTCCAGGATTTTACGCCCGACCTGCGTAGTCGTGCTCGGGCTTGGGATGACGTTTGCGTCGAACGTCTCCATTACCGCTTTGCGGAACGGCTTTTGCTCATAGGAAACCTTCACCATATAGACGGTCAGCGGCAGATGGAAATAGGAGCACGCCTCGCTCAACGCTGTTCCCCACTGGCCCGCGCCCGTTTCGGTTGTCAGGCCTTTGAGCCCCTGGTCCTTTGCGTAATATGCCTGCGCGATTGCGGAATTGAGCTTGTGGCTGCCGGAGGTGTTGTTGCCCTCAAACTTATAGTAAATCTTCGCGGGCGTTTTCAGCTCTTTTTCCAGGTTGTACGCGCGAATCAGCGGGGACGGGCGGTACACCTTGTACATCTCCATAATTTCTTCCGGGATGTCTACATAACGCGTCTGCGCGTCCATTTCCTGGTGGGCAAGCTTCTTGCAGAATACGGGGTACAGGTCCTCCTCCGTCGCCGGCTGCATCGTCGCCGGGTTAATCATCGGGTCGGGCTGTTCCTTCATGTCGGCGCGCAGGTTATACCACTGCTTCGGGATTTGATCCTCCGATAAATAAAACCTATAAGGTATTTTTGCCATAGTAAAGACTCCTTTCTGTTTTTAAAAATCAAATAAAAAAAAGCTTCCGTCCACAAGGGACGAAAGCGAACTTCCGCGGTACCACCCAGATTGATTATAAAATCCTCCTGCTCCGCACGTCAAAAAACGCGCGCTTCCTTGATAACGGGTGAAGCTCCCGGCTCGGCTACTGCAATGTTCACCTTGCCCTCGTAAGCCCATTCGCCGCACAAACACCCGCCGCGCTTCCACCGTCCGCGGCTCTCTTTCGGGCATTCACCCTGCGGTTACTCCTCTTACTCTTCGGTTTACCGGATAAAATTTTCTTTATTGTAACCCTTATTCCGTGTTTTGTCAACAATTTTTATGAAAAATATTGAATTATAAATGTAAAACCGCAGTATAGACGCCTGTTTTTTAATTTTTTTGATAAAACAAATCGGATTACATAAACTAAGTCGAAGTATTTTACATTTTCCGGCAGAAAGGATTGACGCTATGAGCCTTTCAAGCAATATCGACGACAACATCAAGCTCTTTAAAGAAAAGCTGCGCGCAAAGGAAAGCTTTGATTTGATTTACCGCACCATTACCATCAACAAGCGGCGCGCCTGCATGTTCTTTATAGACGGCCTTTTAAAGGACGAGGTCATGGAAAAGGTAATGGAATTCTTCTATTCCATCGACGACGATTCCGCCATGGCCGACGCACACACCTTTATTAAGACCTGCGTACCCTATGTGGAGGTCGACCTAACCGGCGACGCGGACAAAATCTGTATGAACGTGCTGTCCGGCGTAACGGCTCTCTTTGTAGACGGCTTTACGCAGGCCATCATGATTGACAGCCGCACTTACCCCCAAAGGGAAACAAGCGAGCCTGAAAAGGACAAATCCCTTCGCGGCTCAAAGGACGGCTTTGTAGAGACGCTCATATGCAATACGGCGCTTATCAGGCGGCGCATCCGCGACCCGCAGCTCACCGTCAGCCCGTTTGTCGTGGGCAGCGTCTCGAGGACCGACGTGGCTGTCTGCTACATGGACAACCTCGTCGATAAAAAGCTGCTCGGCAAGCTGACAAGGGAAATCAACAACATCAAGGTAAAGTCCCTGACCATGAATCAACAGAGCCTGATTGAAGCCATTTACAAGCACAAATGGTATAACCCCTTCCCCAAGGTCAAATATACCGAACGGCCCGACAGCGCCGCGTCCGCAATCCTTGAGGGCAATATCGTCATTTTAGTAGACAATTCCCCCTCCGCACTCGTGCTGCCGACTTCGATTTTCGATATCATCGAAGAGGTAGACGACTACTATTTCCCGCCGCTTACCGGCACGTATATCCGCCTTGCCCGCTATCTTGTCACGTTTGCTACGCTCGTCATCACGCCATTGTGGCTGCTTGCACTGAAAAATCCCGAGCTTATCCCAAAGGCGTTTGAATTTATCCTGATTACCGAGCCGGTCAATATCCCGGTGTTTTGGCAATTGATTATCCTGGAGCTCGGAATCGACGGCCTGCGGCTGGCGTCCGTCAATACACCGAACAGCCTAAGTACCTCGCTCAGTATTATCGGCGCGATTGCCCTGTCGGATTTTGCCGTCACAGTCGGTTGGTTTTCAACCGAGGCCATGCTTTATATGGCTTTTGTCGCAATTGCGAACTATACGCAGCCGAGCTACGAGCTGGGGTATTCGCTCAAGTTCCTGCGCATCATGCTGCTCATTCTCACGCAGCTGTTCAGCATCTGGGGCTTTATCGCAGGGTTTGTCCTGATTATCGTCCTGCTTATTACAAACAAGACGGTTTCCGGCAAGAGCTACCTGTATCCGCTGATTCCCTTCAACGGAAAAAAGCTGCTCCATAAGGTCATCCGCCCGCAATTGAGCAAATAACCTTACCGGAAGAAAAACCGCACTGAAAGCACCGCCATTACCATGCCCGCAAAATCGGCGCACAGCGCCGCCGGCACGGTATGGCGGATTTTTTTAATCCCGACCGAGCCGTAATAAACGGCAATTGCGTAAAACGTGGTTTCCGTCGAGCCGGCCATCACGCTCGCGCACCGGCCGATAAAGCTGTCCGGCCCGTAATCCTTTAGAATCGTATTTAAAATCGCTGTCGAGCCGCTTCCCGAAACGGGCCGCAGAAGCGCAAGCGGTATTATTTCCGCCGGAAAGCCCAGCAGCGTCGCCGCAGGCTCTATAAAATGTATCAGCATATCAAGCGCGCCGGAAGCCTTGAGCATGGTTACAGCGACAATCAGCCCAATGAGCGACGGCGCGATTTTGTAGGTAGAAATAAGCCCCTGCTTTGCCCCCTCGAGGAAACAGTCGAAGCAGGGAACCTTTTTGATAAAACCAAAAAGTACAATCACCGCAATGACGACCGGGATGATATACCCGCCAAACTGCTCCAAGCCCTATGCCTCCTTTCCCTTACCTCGCCTTGCTTGCAGCAGCTTTGCAGCCGTAATGCCCACCGCAAGGGCAAAAATAGAGCTCACCCAGACGCATGGCAGGATATCGAGTGCTGAAGCAGAGCCGTATTTCTGCCGGAGCACGGCAATCGTCGTCGGAATAAGCTGAATAGACGCCGTATTAATCACGACAAACATCACCATACCTGTCTCTTATACACATCTCCGAGCCCACGAGACATCTCAGGA
>ENA-OZVM01000011-OZVM01000011.1-human-gut-metagenome-genome-assembly--contig:-NODE-11-length-103903-cov-6.340787_pt1 | contig 103903 bp, 71 predicted proteins | sample MGYA00243445_ERZ654045 | MGnify/ENA primary metagenome ERZ654045 (study PRJEB26926, sample SAMN06164891) | human gut metagenome | biome: ENVO:00009003; feature: ENVO:2100002; material: ENVO:00002003... | reverse complement strand
GTGCCGCTGCCGAGATACGCGTATTTTTTCATTTCAGACCGCCCCTTTTTTCTTTTAAAACGAACTTTTTATATATAAAATAAACAAGCCATGCGCTGAATATGCCGAACAGCACGCCCGCGATTACGTCAGACGGATAATGCACATAAACGTACATCCTGGAAAACGCGATAGACGCCGCAAGCACAACCGCACCAATCCCGAGCCATTTGTTCCCACAACGCAATAGGATGCACGCCGCCGCAAACGACGAAGAAGAATGGCCCGATGGGAACGAAAAGCTGTCGGGCTTTGCGACAATCATCGTAACGCCCGTGTTGACAAGGAACGGGCGCGGCCGTTCGATGATGTTTTTAAGCAGCACCTCCCCCGCCAGATAGACAAACAGCATGGCGAGCAGCGCCATCACGGCGTACGGCCTGTATTTTTTGAAGAAGAGCAGTACCGCGCAGATGGTAATCCAAACGATGCCCGCTTCGCCGATTAAGCTTAAAAAAGGCATAAGCACGTCAAAAACCGGGTTACGCAGATGCTGCTGTATAAAATTTAGAATTTCAAGTTCCATGAAAACGCTCCGTTATCTATTTTCATTCATCCAGCAGGTAAAAGCTGAAATACAACCGCTTAGTGATTTCGTCCGTATTTTCAATTTCCGGGCGGAATGTAATAATCAAATGAAAGAGCTCGTTCCCGCTTTTTTTTAAAACCGCAATCCGGTAAATTTTAGGGAAATGCTCGCGGTTCTCGCTAATCATGACGGCGGCAGCCCCGTTTACCTTCAGCTCTTTAAAATCGCGGCCAGTCATTTCGGCCCCCGCCTTTTGGCGCAGGGATAATTCTTCCGGCGTTAAAACGGCCGGCAGCTTTACGCGCTCCAGCTCTATAATAACGGGCGACTGGCGGTAATCCTCTTCACAATCAGCGGAATACGCGATGAGCTCCCTGCTGTGGAAATCCGTCCGGTAAGCAAACGCGGTCGGTATATTTAAAATATAGTCCTTTCCGTGTACCTGTATGCCTGCGCCGAAATTAAAATACCCCTCGTTCTGCGTAAGCTTGAGCCCCATCTGCTGGGCAAGGCTATAAAGGCCGCTGCCCATATGGTTTGCAGCGTCCCTGATTTCCGGCGTTATATTGGAAGAAGTGCTGTAGCCGCCGCCATACCGCTCACTGTAGCCGCAGGTTCCCTTTTTTTCCGCCTGCTCCGGCGTTTTCCCGGGGATTTGCGGCGGAATGCTTTCCTTTGGTTTTGCAGCGGCATGGTCCGGCATGCGTTTTTTACGCGCCAATGAGAATCACCTCAAGCTCATGCTCCTAGATAAAATATATCATACACTAAAATGCCCAATCTTTCAATCTGAAAAACGCATTTTTGACAGAATTCCCCATTTGAAGGCCGCAATGCTTTCTGTTATTTTTCACCGGCGTGCCAACAATATGTAGAATTGGAATGATTATCATTTACAAAAGAGGTAAAGTATGGTATGCTGAATAGGATCATTTCCCTGTTTGACGAGGTGCATCATCGCCTCGTTATTTTTTTTGTTATTTCAGGGAATCATAAATGACAGCAGCTATAATGAAAAGAGGAACTACATGAACGAAACATCTTTTAAGGAACTAAACCTGCCCCGTGAAATCCAGCGGGCTATTGACGAGCTCGGATTTGAAACGGCGACGGAAATACAGGCCAATGCGATTCCATTAATCCGGGAAGGCCGTGACGTTATCGGCCGTTCCCAGACGGGCACGGGCAAAACGCTTGCGTTCGGCATCCCGGCGATTGAAATAATCGACCCGATGCTCCAGTCGCGCAGCGTACAGGTTTTAATCGTATGCCCCACAAGGGAGCTTGCGCTGCAGGCCGGAATCGAAATCAAAAAGCTTGCGAAATATAAAATTGGCGTGAGCACTGCGGAAATATACGGCGGCGCGCCGATGGAAGCGCAGATTCAAAAGCTCAGGCGCGCCAACATCGTCATTGGGACGCCCGGGCGCATCATGGACCACCTGCGGCGCAGGACGATGCGCCTGCACGACCTGAAAATGATTGTGCTCGACGAGGCAGATGAAATGCTGAGCATGGGCTTTAGGGAGGACATCGAGACGATTTTGCAGGACGCGCCTGAAGAACGGCAGACCATCCTGTTCTCCGCGACCATGCCGCCCGCCATTATGGCGCTGACGAAGGATTTCCAGCAGGACCCGCAGCTGGTAGCCGTCAACGTCAAGCAGGCAACGGTCGAAAATATAGAGCAGTCGTTCTACGAAATTCCAACAGGGCAGAAAATGGACGCGCTCGCGGCGCTTTTGCAGTACCATGATTCAAAGCGGACGATTATTTTTGCAAACACCAAAAAAATGGTGGATGAAATTGCAATTAAGCTGCGCCAGTCCGGGTTCAGCGTACAGGGAATCCACGGAGACATGAAGCAGTCGCAGCGCACACAGGTCATGGACGCGTTTAAAAGCGGACGGATTACGGCGCTGATTGCAACCGACGTCGCGGCAAGGGGCATCGATGTAAACGACGTCGATTTCGTCATCAATTACGACATCCCGCAAAACACGGAATATTATGTGCACCGAATCGGCAGGACGGGGCGCGCCGGAAAAACGGGCAGCGCCATCACCATGTGCTGCGGCGGCCGCCAGGTACAGACGCTTTTACAGCTTGCAAGGCTTTTAAAGGTGAGGATTGAGCGGCGCGACTTCCCGAACGCGCAGGCAATGCGTGAAATGCGCATGAAAACACAAATGCATAAAATCGAGGAAACCATCGCGCAGGGACGGTTTGACTATATGGAGCTTACCGAGGAGCTTGTAAAACGCGGCAACAGCGAGCAGCTTATTGCGGCTGCGGCGCTCCAGCTCTATTTCGGAATCCCGAAAAAAGAGGTCGAAATCAAGGCTGTCCAGAGGAAACGCCCCGCGCAGGCGAACGCCCCGGATATGTCCGGCGGCTACGGAAAAATTAAAATCAGCATTGGAAAAAGGCAGCATATCGCGCCAAAGCATATTGTCGCGGCAATTTCTGAAAGCTGCAGTTTAAACGGCAGGGACCTTGGCAAAATTGATATATACGACGAATACAGCGTTGTCGGCGTGCCAAAATCGTCGCTCGACCAGGTACTGGGAGAGCTGTGCGACCTTACCGTATGCGGCAAAAGCGTAACGGTAAGCGCCTACGGAGACGGCCGCAGGCCGGCAGGAAGGCGCCCGCAGCAGAAGCAGGGTTCAAAGCCGAATTACCAGGAACGCAGGCGGCGCAGTTATTAAACGGGCGGGGGGATAATCTCCCCGCTCTTTGTTTTTCTTCGATTTCAGCCGATGTCTCGGGCGGCCGGGGCGCTTTTAATTGTCAAAAAAAACCTTACCAAAATTTCTGTATACCAATTCCAAGGATACATATAATAAGTATCGTGACGATCAGGTTTACAACGGATGGTTCCGTGATTATTATCCATATAATTTTGGAGGTTTACTTTAATATGAAAGCGACAGGAATAGTTAGAAGAATCGACGACCTGGGACGCGTCGTCATCCCAAAGGAAATCAGGCGTACTCTGCGTATCCGCGAAGGGGACCCGCTTGAGATTTATACAGACAGCGACGGAGAGGTCATTTTCAAAAAATATTCGCCCGTCGGCGAATTATCGAACTTTGCCGCTCAGTACGCGGAGGTTCTCGCAAAAATTTCGGGCCTGCCTACCCTTATCAGCGACCGCGACCACATCGTGGCGGCGGCGGGCGTGTCCAAAAGGGAATACCTTGAGCGGCGCATCACGCCTGTTATCGAGGAATTCATGGAGACGCGCCGCAGCTTTGCGGCACACGCGGGTGATATGGGCGACATCCAGCCGGTAGAGGGCATGGAGCGCGGCGCGGCAATTATGTACCCGATTATCGCCGCGGGCGACGTCACCGGCAGCGTTATCATGCTCTGCGGCGATAACAAGAGCGTCCCGAGCGAGGCGGAAATCAAGCTCACGCAGTCGGCGGCCGCGTTCCTCGGCAAGCAGATGGAAGAATAAGCAGTGCTTCAATGAAAAACCCGTTCCTTCCGGAACGGGTTTTGTTTTGCCTGTTTTTTATTGCCCGATACCAGAATAACCCGGCATAAGGCGGTGGGACTTCTCATAAAAAGCCCCGCAGGCCTGTATAAAATAGACGTTTTCCCAAATCCGGAAAACAGAGCGGCGTAATCAGTAACAGCTAGGTTTTGTAAAGTTGGTCACCACAACGCGTTCTTTTCCAATTATCGCTCAATCATTTTCTCCATACCGCTGCCTGTATCCTTCTCCGTCATTGTCTGGAATCCAAATTTTTGATAAAACTTCTCTTTTCCTTTGGATGATTTTAAATCAATACACACCTTCCAGCCCATCTGCATTGTACTTTTAATAAAGTTTTCCGAAAAACGGTACAGAAATGTCCCTATCATCTGCCCTTGAAATTCTTTATGCACAATAAACTCTTTCATAAACCAGTGCATACCATAGTCTCCAAGCCAGTTAATGGCCGCAACGGCTGCCCCTTTATGTCGGACTATAAAAGATTTTGTACTGTTTTCTATGGCAAGCCGCATCTGTTCCATCGAAGGTTCATTCCAGCCGATGGAAAAAAATAAACCCGCAAGCTCTTCAGCACGCATATCCTGGCTTATTGTATAGTAGTCAATATCAAGCCCTTGCAATATACGAAGTTCCCGGATTCTTCTTTCTTCCAGACACTTGATGTACCCATCATAACCAGACAGGTTATTTTCTTTTCCATATCCTTGCGATACGTGATAATCAATTACAGCATCCAGCCAATCAGTTCCACGTTCATCAAGCACACTGTCAATTGCAGCTTTGACGTCTAATCCATCTATGTAAACAATAACCGGATTCAACGGTTTAATTACTTCCGTTATCTCTGCAATGTAGCCCTTTGAAGCTTCTTCATCCATGCCAAACCGCATCATCGTTTCACACATCGGATTCTGTATGTAAATACAGTTGAAAATATATATCGTATCTTTGTCAAAGCCCTCTGCAAAGGAGCGCCACTTATCAAGGATTTTCTTTCGTTCTGTTCCAAAATCCGGAAAATCATAGTCTGCGTAATCTGCCGGATGTTCCTGTACGCCTTCATCGGCACAAACGGCCTTTTTGCCTTTTTTCTGTAGTTCCTCAGCAATCATTGCCGCTGTTGTACTCTTTCCACTACCCGGAAGTCCTTCCACAATAATTAAATTTGTTTTCATAAATTCACCTATAAATCCCGATTTGCCGAGTAATCTGCCTGGGCGAACAAACACAAAAACCAACTTTATGCTGCTGTACATAACGCTGTTTGTTCGCCTGGATATCATTCGGGCACCATTTTACCCTTTGCAAAATTAGATTGCACACAGCAGAAATACTGATTTCACGGGCTTTTCCGGCTGAAAAAAGGATTCTATATTTTCTATTTTTTATTCTTCGGTTTAATCACGAGGACAATAATAACGGCAAGGCTCAAAACAAGCAGCACGGCTACCATAATCCAGGGAGTATTGTCGCCCGTCTGTGCGGCGCCCTTCCCCTGCTCTGGGCTGGAGGGCGACGGCAAAGAGGAAGCGCCCTGCGTCGGGGACAGGGTGGGCGCTTCTGTAGGCGCCTGTGTCGGCGGCGCTGTCTCCGGCTGAGTGGGCTCAGTCGGCTCCTGCCGGCCTGTAATATCCACAAGCCGGGCATTGTCGATGGAGCCTTCCACACCGACCGCCGCGATAAATTTCGTAAGAGCGTCGTCGCAGGTTGTGTATTCGCTCTGTACCTTCGCGTTTGCAAGCGCCGGGTAATCGGTGCTGTTCATAATAAAGTTATTCCCGGCTACGGTATACCGCTTTTCAACGTCAAGCGGTTCCCCGCCTACCGTTACGCCCTGTACCCTGCTCCCCAGCGGCTTTTCCGTGTCGTACTGTGCGCACAGGCCGCCCACCTGGAGGTAGCTGCCGTCGTTTTCAGGCCAATCCTTCGATTCCCCTGAAAACGCAAGCGCGTTGCGCATACCCAGGTCGATGGAGCTTTCGAGAATATCCAGGATATCCTGTCCGCTTACCTGCTTTGTAACAATGATGTTGCCAAACGGCGCGACATTGACGACGTCCCGTTTGGTGATGTCTCCCGCCTCGATGGAAGAACGGATGCCGCCGCCGTTTTCAAACGCGATGTCCGCTCCCGTTTCATAGAGGTAGGTGTCTGTCACGACACGCCCGAGATTTGTTTCAAAAGCGCGGACGTGGTATTTCTCACCGTCGAGATTGACGGGCGTACTGCCGACCACCTCGTTCAATATTTCTGCCTGCCCGCCGTTTATCTCATCCACAAGCGCCTTAATTTCCGGATCCTCCGCCGTTTGCTGCGCGTCCTCAAAGGAAATCAATCCCGCCTCTTTAGAAACGAGTTTTTTGCCGCTTTTTGAATAGGTAAGCTGCACTTCGCCAATGTTGTGCATGTATTCCCCTGTTTCAACAATCAGGGTATCCCCGACCTGCTCGCTCATCTCCACATGCAGATGGCCGCAGATTAGCAAATCAACGTCCTGGACCTGTTTTGCAAACGTCTCATGGTCGACCATATGCGACAGGCAGACAATCACGTCGCACTGCGGTTTCAGTTCGTCTACTATCCTGTTAGCATATTCGTACATATCGGTATATTTAATCCCCTGCATCAGCGCCGGGTTGGTAGAGCTGTAAACCATCGGGTCGATTACGCCGAACACACCGACCTTCACACCGTCGACGTCCTTAACCATATAGTCCGTATTGAAGAATTTTTCATTGCTGTTTTTTACCACGTTGCCAGCCATTACAGGAATACCGGCAATCTGCTCAAGCTTTAAAAGCTGCTCCTGCCCATAGTTCCAATCGTGGTTGCCGGGCGTCATCGCGTCGTAACCGACGGCGTTTACAAGCCTTGCAATGCTCTCGCCGTTTTCAACGGTAGCGAATGCCTGCCCATGGAACAAATCGCCCGCGTCCAAAACAAGGTCCGCACCGATATTGTTTAGTATCGTTTTCATCTTTGGAAAGCCTATCGTCCTGTTATATTCGTCGTAGCTGTTGCGCGCGTGGATATCGTTGGTATGCGCGATGGTTATGACAACGTCATCCAAAGGCTCCGCCGCGCTGATACCGAACGGCATGCAGATTAGCGCAAGGCAAAGCACGATTGACCAAAGTTTTTTCATGGTTCCTCTCCCTTTTCTTTACCTGTATTTTGGGTCGTTGATGTTATGATACCAGATTCCAGCCTTTTTTTCAATTGCCAGGAAAATGAAGCCAGATAGCCGCTGCGGCCTTTTTATGTACAGGCCGCGGAAAAAGAATTAGAAAACCCGCCCGTTTTTTTGTAACCAAAAAACGCAAGCAGCAATATACTATAATGTAACGCTTGAAAGGAGGAAAACAACGCTATGTGTAATGGTTTATTCGGCGGCGGCAATAGCTGCACTTGGGTAATTCTTCTTATTATCATCCTCGTTTGCTGCTGTGGCAACGATGATGTCAGCGGTTGCGGCTGCAACAACAATGGCTGTGGCTGTGGTTGCTAATTAGCAATTCTTTCTAAGCGGAGCGGGCGCCTGAAAAGCGCCCGTTTCTTTTTTGCTTTTGGCAGAAATATTTTAGGTTATAAAATAAAATCTCAATATTCCCTGAAATAGCAGGAAACAATAAAATCGGAATTATTTAAATTCTCCGCTTTTCTAACCAAGAGATTTGGAAGACAGAGGACCTGCATATTTTTTTCGTCAAAAACTTTATAAAAAACTGTTGACAAGATATCTGTGAAGTGGTATATTATTTTAGCGTCAAGTGCAAACATGCTGGTGTAGCTCAGTTGGTAGAGCAGCTGATTTGTAATCAGCAGGTCGGGGGTTCAAGTCCGTCCACCAGCTCCACGATTTTCTGCACAAAGCGTATAAGGACGGGCTTGAAGCCTAAGAGGGTTTGAGCGTCAGAAAATGCCGCTGGGCGGCATTTTTAGCGAAAAGCGGCGAGGCCGGTACTGAAAGGCGCAGCCTTTGGGTGGCTGAGCTGAAAAGCGCAGGCGAAAGCTGCGTTTTTGTCCGTCCGCTAGCTCCACGATTTTCTCTATCGGTTGTTAAAAACGCCTGAATTCAGGCTTTATATGGGAGAATTCCCGAGTGGCCAAAGGGGGCAGACTGTAAATCTGTTGTCAGTGACTTCGGTGGTTCGAATCCACCTTCTCCCACCAAAAGGAAACCATCGCTGGTAAGCGGTGGTTTTGTTTTGTGGCTTTGAGAAGGTGAGATGAGAACAGGCCGTGCCGCATTGGCGGCAAAAACAGTCCTGTGGACTGTTTTTAGGCCGCGGCTCGCGAATCCACCTTCTCCCACCACACCTGCGGTGAGCATTACGCGCTCCGCAGGTTTTTTCTTTTCTGTAGCTATGCGCCCGCGTTTCAGCAGGCATCTAAAGTGCCCATCCCCTTCAAACGGAAACCACCGCTATTAAGCGGTGGTTTTGTTTTGTGGCTTTTGAGAAGGTGAGATGAGAACAGGCCGTGCCGCATTGGCGGCGTTACCTTTTCGGATATGCGCCTTACGGTACATGTCAAGGTACGCCCTTTATTTGCTTCCACTTGGTGAATAAAACAAACATTGACCGTTGGGTTTCTGTTAGATATAATATTGTAGTGGAATATCACATATCATAATAGAAAAGGGGTATGACAAATTGAAAAAGATTACAAAGGGCATAATTGTGGCGGCACTGGCTCTTTCCGCTGCACTGGGCATGGTATCCTGTGCGGATTCGCCGAAGGACACCTCTTCCACTCCCAGCAGTGCCGTTTCAAGCCAGACTGAGCCCGCTACCAGCAAAGCCGGCAGCAGCTCTGCCGCTTCGGGCGAAGCCACTCCAGCCGGCACAAAGTTTGCGACCATGAAGGAGTATGCGGAATCTCCAGAAGTACAAAAGCAAATGGAGACTATGGCGGACTTGTACAAGGACAGCGGGCTCACCTTTACCATGACCGGCGAGGGCAACAAGCTGATTTATACGTATACGTATCCCGAAGGGGTAAATACGTCCGGTATGGCGGATGCAATGGATGGGATTGCCGACCAGATGGCCCCCACCTTTGAACTGATTGCGGAAACGCTCAAAAACGTTGTGGAGGTTGATAATCCTGTTCTGGTAGTCAAATACATGGATGCCGACGGGACAGAGCTCTATTCAAGGGAGTTTTCTTCGGCCCCCTCCTCCCAGAAAGAGCTGTAAGCAGCCGTCAATAGGATATGATTTAAAAAGGAACCGCCGCGGCGGTTCCTTTTTCTTCACACAATAACACAAAACGCCCGTTCATTACATAAAATAGGAAAAGAATCATATAAAGGACGGTGCGGTTTTTGGAAATATATGTGGTACAGCCCGGAGACACCGTGCTGGGCATTGCGGCTCGATATGGGGTTTCCGCACAGAGAATCATAGAAAGCAACCATATTGTCGATCCAAACAATCTTGTGGTTGGGCAGGCGCTTATCATCCTGATACCGGACGTGGTATACACGTCGGTCCCGGGCGATACGCTAAGCGCGGTCGCAGGTTATTTCGGAACGACCGAGCGTGTGCTTCTGCAAAACAACCCAGGGTTAATCGGCGCGCCCTTTTTGAGCGCGGGTCAAACAATAGTGATACGCTACCAGGGACCGAAAATTCGCCAGGTGCGCCTCAACGGGTATGCTTATCCGTACATACAAAGAGCGCTTCTGGAGCGTACGCTCCCGTTTCTCACGAGCCTTACGATTTTTGGCTACGGCTTTACGTTAACCGGTGAGCTGATTCCGCCCGCCGACGACCAGGAAATGATAAGCCTTGCCTACCGCTATCAAACAGCTCCCATCATGCTGCTTTCCTCTATCACTGAGGGCGGAACCTTCAGCAGCGAGCGTGCAAGCAGGCTGTTCCAGGATACCGCGCTTCAGGATATCGTAATCGGCAATGTGCTCGAGGTCATGCGGCAGAAAGGATATTTGGGACTCGACGTCGATTTTGAATATATCAATCCCGACGACCGGGAGGCGTTTACCCGTTTCCTGCAAAATGTAACGAACCGCCTGCATGCGAACGGCTATTTTGTCAATACAGATTTGGCTCCAAAGACATCCGGCGACCAGCCGGGCCTGCTTTACGAATCACACGATTACAAGGCGATTGGCGAAATTTCTGATTTTGTCCTGCTTATGACCTATGAATGGGGCTATACCTACGGCCCTCCCATGGCGGTCGCCCCGCTCAACAAGGTGCGCGAGGTGGTCGATTACGCCGTAACGGTAATCCCCCGGCAGAAAATTATGATGGGCTTGCCGAATTATGGATACGACTGGATTCTGCCTTTTATACAGGGCGTTACCCGCGCGACGACAATCGGCAACGACTACGCGGTTGAAATCGCCGCGCGCAGCCGCGCGGAAATCCAGTTTGACCAGACGGCCCAGTCGCCGTTTTTTGAATACAGGGATACAAACGGCCTTTCGCACGTCGTCTGGTTTGAGGATGTGCGCAGCATGCAGGCGAAATTCGGCTTAATGGACGAATACGGGCTGATTGGCGGCGGCTACTGGAATATTATGCGCCCGTTTGCGCAGAATTGGGCGTTTATCAGCGCACGCTACGAAGTACAAACAATTGTTGCGCCTTAGTGTATTTCGATGGCAATTTGATAGATGCAGTACAAAGCAGGGGGCGTCCGGCATATACCGGACGCCCCCTGCTAATTTGTATAAATCATTTCAGATGCAGCCCGTCTATGCTGTCAACCGGCAAGGAGAGCACGATACCCTGCGCCGGCGTTCCAAGGCCCGCTTTGTCTAAAATCGCGCGCATCACGTCCGCGCGTATCTCGCTCTTAATCAAAATAGCGATAAGCGCGCGCTCCTGACTGATGGAGATACCAAAAAATTCCGTCGCCTCTTCCCCGCCGACCCGCCGGCAGTGTAAAAGAGTGCCTCCTGCCGCGCCCGCGCCGCGCGCCGCATCCATTACCTCCTCGTCATGCCCCTGGTTCACCATGGCAAGCACCAGGCTGTACTGCGTCATTTCCATCTGAGCCACTTCCTTTTCCGATTGATAATCCGGCGCCGAGAGCTGGCGCGCCATACGTCCGCTGATGCTCGATATGGGAATTCCAAATAAAATACCCTTGCCCGGGCTGTATAGCTTCATATCCTCTACGAGGGCGGCGCGCACGTCCGGAACCTTTTCTTCGGGCGACAGGCTCATGACGAGCGATTTATCCGTTTCGCCAAGCCCGAGATAATCAAGCGTTTCACTCGAAGCGGTACCCTTTCCAAAGGAAACCATATGAAAATGAAGGCCGTATTTTCCAAAGACAGAGGCAACTTTTTTGCCCTTTCCCCTGTCTACTATCGTAATAAGCAGCTTGACCGCGGAGATTCTTTCCTTTTGTTCCATTATACCGCCTCCCTGTCGTATTCGATAATGTCGTCATATACCGTCTGCGGCAGCAGCCCGGCCGCGGCCTGCGGCTCACCCCGCGTTTTCAGCTTATAGTAAAGCCCCAGCAGCTGGATTGTGACGAGCGGCGTCATTGCGACCAGCGCGACAATTCCAAACGCGTCGGTCAAAATATTGCCGCCAAGCGCCTCGCACGCGCCCATTCCAAACGGGAGCAGGAAGGTTGCCGTCATCGGGCCGCTCGCAACACCGCCTGAGTCGAACGCGATGCCCGTGAAGATGCGCGGAACGATAAAAGAGAGGAGCAGGGCGAGCGCATACCCGGGAATGATAAACCAAAACAGGGAAATTCCCCAAAGGATGCGCGCCATGGAGAGCGCAATCGAAACAGAAACACCGATGGAAAGGCTCCGCCGCATTGCTTTTCCGCTGATAGCGCCGCTCGTTATCTCCTCTACCTGGCGCGTTAGCACGTGCACGGCGGGTTCGGCAGCGACGATAAACCAGCCCATCACCGCCCCGATAATCAGCAGCGCCCAGGAATAGGACGAGCCCGCGACTGCACCGCCTATCAGATGGCCTACCGGCATGAACCCGACGTTGACGCCGGTTAAAAACAGTATCAGCCCAATGAGCGTATAACCGAAGCCCACGCCCACCTTAATCAGCTGCCGGCGGCCGAACGCGCGCGAAATAATTTGAAACAGCAGGAACACCGCCGCAATTGGGACGACGGCAAAGAGCACCTCGCTGATATAATGCGGGAAGCCGTCTAAAAAAGCGGACGCAACCTCTTTGCTGGTCGCGACATCCGGCACCTGCGTGCGTGTATACTCGGCGGATTCCGGATGATAGCCGATGCCGAGCAGCAGCACCGCGAGCACCGGCCCAATGCTTGCAAGCGCGACCATGCCGAAGCTGTCCTCCTGTGAGGAACGGTCGGCGCGAACGGACGCCATGCCGATGCCAAGCGCCATGATAAACGGTACCGTAATCGGCCCGGTTGTAACGCCGCCGGAATCGAACGCGACCGCCAGGAAATCCGGCGGGGTAAACGCCGCGACGCAAAATACAATCAGGTAGAAAATCAAAAGCAATACGGAAAGCCTGATTTTAAACAGTGTGCGCAGCACAGCCATAACGAGGAACAGGCCCACGCCTGCCGCGACCGTCCAAATCAGCACGGGGTTCGGGATAGCCGGCACCTGGTTTGCAAGCACCTGCAAATCGGGCTCGGCTACCGTTACCATAACGCCCAGGACAAAGAAGACCGGTACCACAAGCGAGATTCGCCGTGTTTTCGTCAGGGACGCGCTCAGCGCCTCGCCCATCGGCATCATGGCCATATCGGCGCCAAGTGAGAAAAAGCCCATGCCTAAAATCAGCAGTACCGCCCCAACGAGAAACATCAGCAGCGTTCCCGTCGGCATTGGCGTAAGGGTAACGCTCAAAAGCAAAACAATCAGCGTGATGGGAAGCACCGAGGTCAGGGATTCCATAACCTTTTCCTTAAAACGCTTGCTGATACCGTCCACCTTCTTTCTGTATTCGTTATGAATCTATTGTAACAGAAATTTCCAATCCCAATAAATTTCAGCAAAAAAATATGTTCAAAAACGTGGTAAGGTGCGCCTAACTTTATTATCACCCAACATTTTTCCGGAGAATCCTCCAATTTATGTATACGCCGGGTTTCATTGCTTTATGCGGCAAAAATCCCCAAACGGAAATAACCGTTTGGGGATTTATAAGCATTATAATGTAATTGTTCCCGTAACACCGGTGAGCAGCTTTTTCATTTTTTCCGCTTCACGCAGCGCAGCCTGCGCGTATTCCTCAGGCGCGCAGTTTTCTTTTTTCCACGCGCACATGATACCCCGCGACGAGTTGACGACCGCGCCTAAGCCCTTTTTATCGAAAGCTCCGGCAATGTCGTCCGCCTTGCCGCCCTGCGCGCCGTAGCCCGGAACAAGGAAGAACGTATGCGGAAGCTCCGCGCGAAGCTCCTTGAGCTGCTGTGGGTAGGTGGCGCCTACAACGGCGCCCACGCCGCTGTACCCGTATTTCCCGGGCAGGCTTTGTCCCCATTTTTCACACATTTTGCCCATGTGGAGGTAAATGCTTTCCCCGCCCTCCAGCACAAGGTTCTGCAATTCGCCAGAGCTTGGGTTTGATGTTTTGACGAGCACGAACATGCCTGTGTCAAATTTGCCGCAGATGTCGAGAAGCGGCGTGATGCCGTCCGAGCCGAGATAGCCGTTGACCGTCAGGGCGTCGGAGCCAAACGCGCTGACAGCGCTCCCCTCGATTTCCGTCTGCCCGAGATGCGCCGCGGCGTATGCCTCCATCGTACTGCCAATATCGTTGCGCTTGCCGTCCGTTATGACAAACATGCCCTTTTCCTGGGCATATGCAATCGTCTTTGCAAGCGCCCGCATTCCCTGCCAGCCGTACATCTCATAGTACGCCGCCTGCGGCTTTACCGCGGGGACGACGCCGCAGAGCGCGTCTATCAGCCCTTTGTTGTAAAGCCAAATCGCTTGCGCCGCGCCTTCGGGCGTTTTTCCAAACTCCCCGTACGCTTCTTCCCTGAGATACGCGGGGATATAATCGAGCTTCGGGTCGAGCCCTGCCACCGTGGGATTTTGTTTTTCTGCAATTGCTTCAATCAGCCTGTCAAGAGACATAGGTTGTTCCTCCGTTTTCTTGTTTTTACCTGCTTTATTTATCCTCATATACGACGATGCCGCCGCATATGGTTGTCTTTACCTTGCCCTTTAGCTCCATCCCTTTAAACGGGGTGTTTTTTGATTTCCCGTGGAGCTTTGCAATATCAACCGTATAGCGCTCTTCCGGGTCGAATAACACGATATCGGCGGGCGCTCCGGTTTTGAGCGTTCCCGCGTCAATCCCCAGGATTCGCGCGGGCGCACAGGACATTTTATCGATTACCTCACCGAGCTTAAGCCTTCCGGTATGCACCAGGAACGTAAGCGCCGCGCTTAAGGATGTTTCCATACCAATCGAGCCGTTGGGCGCCTTTTCAAAATCCGCCTTGTCGTGCGGCGTGTGCGGCGCGTGGTCGGTCGCAATCGCGTCGAGCGTACCGTCGAGAAGGCCCTCTATAACGGCTTCCCTGTCGCACTGTGTCCGAAGCGGCGGGTTCATACGGTAATCGGCGTCCCTTTTCAGGAGCGCATCCTGCGTAAACGCAAAATAGTGCGGCGCGGTTTCCGCCGTCACCATGACGCCCCGGCGTTTTGCGTCCCGGATAAGGGCTACAGACGCCGCCGTGCTGACATGGCAGATATGGATGGGTACGCCGTAAGCCGCCGCAAGCGCAATCTCCCGCGCGGTGCCCGCGTCTTCAGCGGCGGCGGGAATCCCCTTTACGCCGAGCTTTTGCGATACCTCTCCTTCGTTGATAATGCCGCCGTCGGCAAGGTATAAATCCTCACAGTGGGCAACGACCTTCATAGAAAGCGCCGGCGCCAGGGCCATCGCCCGCGCCATGAAGCCTGTGTTGACCACCGGCCTGCCGTCATCCGTCAGGGCAATTGCGCCCGCGTCACGAAGCTCCTGTAAATTACACAGCTCCTCGCTTTTCAGGCCCTTTGTAATACTTGCCGCCACATAGACGCGCGCTTTCGCAGCCTGAGCCTTTTGAAGGATATAGCGCACCGTTTCCCCGCTGTCCACAGTAGGGCTGGTGTTCGGCATGGCAAGCAGGCTCGTTACGCCGCCCGCCGCCGCCGCCGAGCAGCCCGAAAGGATGTCCTCCTTCTGTGTCTGGCCCGGGTCCCGCAGATGGACGTGCATATCGACAAGGCCCGGCGCGGCAATCAACCCGGATGCGTCAATCACACGCTCCGCTTCCGTTCCGATTTCCCCGATTCTCTTAATTTTTCCAGCTTCCACCAGGATATCGGCCGTACGGTCAATCCCCTGTGACGGGTCGATTACACGGGCGTTTTTCAGTAAACAGGTGTGCATTGCTTTTCCCCTTCCGCTCTGTTAACGGTATTTATCCCAATAGCTGTCGCTTTCAAACGCGCCGAGCGCTTTATCGCTGCCCGCTACCTGGCGGAAGCTTTCACGCGCGTTGGGATTTGCCGCGCGCCCTTCCTTTTTCGGCGGATTTGTTTCACTTTGGGGTAAATCCTTCTCTTTTTCAGTATTCCCTGAGGATTCCATATCAGTCTCCCGCTGTACATTTTCAACGGGCTCCGTGCGCGCCTGTAAAATCTCCTTTTCAAAGCCGTCGGGAAGCGGCTGCTTTTCAAGCCCGGCAGGTATGCCCTCGTAGGAAACGTCGGAAAGCGGGTCGTAATCGTCGAGCCTCTGCTCCTTCGGCGCTTCCTCTTCCCCCGTTTCCTGCCTGTTCTTGAGGATATCGCCGATAGAGGAAACCGAGTTCTTTATTTTGGAACCGGCGCCGCCGACAAAAATCCGCAGCTTGCTGCTGCGTATTGTATTTTCCTCCGCGGCCGCCTCGTCGTAATCCTCGTTATTGCTTCTGGTAAGCTCAACACTGTCCGCTTCGTCCTCGCGTAAGGCTTTCTTCTTGTCCTTCGTCTCATCGACCGCACGGATATTGTCGTCCGACGGCGTGGTGACGGGAACCTCTACAGTAATGCGCACGGGCTGGTTTGCAGCGTCACCGGCAGCCTGCGCGGGCTTTTTGCCCTTTTTACCCGGTACCTCGAGCAGGCCGTCCTGTTCGAGCTCATCGTAAAATCCGCGCAGCGGCGATGGGCCGTTCTGGCTGGAAAGCCTTCTTTCCGCATCGAGCAGGCCCTTCCTTCTTTTCTTCCTGCCGCGCAGGATGATGATAACAGCGGCAAAAACGACGATTACCAGAATTGCGATAACCGACGTCAGGATGATGCCCAGCATATCGACCTGAAGAGGCTTTGCCAGTATTTCGTCAAATTTTATACTGGAGGCCGCCGCACTGAATATACCGTGCTCCGCAACAGATACCGGGCTGCCCATGCTTCTAAGTGAAAAGCTCACCTGCATTCCATTTACGACCGTATAGCTCATGACGCCGTAAACAGCAACTGGCTTTGCGCCGTCCTGCGCGGGGATTTCATACTTCGTTTCCATATTGAAAACAACCGTATCGCCTGTCTGCGTCAATGTACAGCCGGTACAGTTTTCGTCCGCCTCCAATTCCTTTTTGACGGCAGCGAGCTGATTTTCGCTGAGCAGCTTTAAATTGTATACGCTGCCGCTGTGCTCGTTTTTCACCATATAAACTTCCACCTCGTAGGACGCGTCCTTCGGAACACCCTTGAGGTAAATATCGGATTCCTTCATGACCTTCTGCGCCTGCTCATAGGTATAGCCAAGCGCCGCAAACGCGGGATCGTTCTCCTTTGTCTGGCGCGTGACGGCCGAAATGTTATCCGGCAGGGTTATGCTCATGCCAAGCTCCTCAATCTGGTAGGACTTGTCCGCCGCCGAAACGGTAATATGGAAAGCGGATATCAAAAGCAGAAAAATCACTGCGCAGGATACCGCGCGTTTTAACCTGAAATGCATAGAAACCTCCTCCGGCGGGAACCGCCGACCCGTTCTGTCTGCAGGCCCTTCCTTATTAAGCCTGCCTGGAAAAGCTTAGATAAAATAAATTATACTATGGCGGCGAAAAAAAAACAAGGCGGGCGGTTTAAAAACAAAGGGATTGCCATGAAAGCAAAAAGGGCTTTGTTAGAATGATGTTTGCCCGTTCGGGCAATGATGCCGCTTCGTGCGATGATGCTGCCTTCGGCAATGATGTGTCCCGCGGGACACAGGGGCTAACATCACATCATACCGCAGCGAAGCGTAGGCACATCATTTTGCAACGCAATCCATCATTTCGCCGTAAGGCGATACATCATGAAAAACCTCTCCAGCTTGTTTGACAATTCTACGGTTTAAAATAAAAGGATTGCCCATATACAAAGAGCGGCCCCGCCACTGCCGGGCGGGACCGCTGGCCTATGAACGGTTATACGCTGAACTCCTCGTAAATGCGTTTTCCCTTTGTGCGCAGGAACGCAAAGCACAACGCGTTAAGTATGCCGAAGTAAAGAACACACAGAAGCATCAGTGCCCAGCCGGGAATTGGGCTGAAGCCCGCAAGCGGCACCGCAATGCCAAACGGCAGCGCGGTCAGCACCATGCTGACCATCACGGTAATAAAAACCGCCATGCTCTGCTTAATGACCGACGTTTCATTTACCCAGTCGAAGCGCGGGCAAAGCAAATTGACGCCGAGGCCGAGCATTCCGGTAAACGTACAGACGAGCACGGGGAGCACGAGCATCAGCACGCAGTCCACGATACCGACCGGCAAGACAAACCAGCTGATGACCGCCGCGATGAGAATACCGGGCAGGCTTACCGCCAGGTTGCTCATGGATTTTGCAAAGAACACGTCGCTTGCCTTAAGCGGCATAGACTTCATAATCCAAAGTGTTTTCCCCTCCAGGGAGATAGAAGGCGCTGACACGTCGTTGAACGAGGAGAGCAGGCAAATTGCCGCCGTGACGGCAAGCGGCGCCAAAGACGAAAAGCCGGGCAGCTCCTGGTCAAGCGCGGCTATCATATTGGGCGCGATAAAAGCCAGGGCGACACCCATAATCGCACAAAACACCGTACCAAAGCCGCAGTTGAAAATATAAGAAGGGAAGCTCAGGAAATATCCCAGCTCTTTTCTGAGCAGCGCGTGGCGCGGGCTTTTCCTATTGACTGATTTTTCCTTATACCTGACCTTGGCATGGCCCTTTTTCGTTGTAATAATGCGGATAAAGCTTCTTGACAAAATGAGGTAAACCACTGTCACAGGTACCAGGCACCACAGCGCGAGCAGAAGGAAATCCACGATGCTGCCGGAGCCCACCGACATGCCGAAGTTATAAAAAGGAGCCATATAGCTTTGAATCGCATGCGCCACCGCGTCTTTGTTTGTAATCAAAAGATTCAAATAACCCATAAGGTTTGAGAAAAAGAAGATATACGCAAAGATAAACACAAACATGAAAATGGTTGTAAGAATATTTTTCCGGCGCATTTTAGAAGAAATCAGCGCAATCAGCCAGCCAAGCACACACGTGAGCGCGACCGACAGTAGCGGCAGCAAAAGGGTACCCAATATAAAATACACGAGCATCAGCGGGGTAAACGGCGCAAACAGGGCATAAACGGCCCCTGCCGGTATCATGACGATCAGCCCGTAAATATAGGACAGCGCCAGCAGCATCAGAATACGGCTCAAAAGGATGGCGCCGGGCTTAATGGGCATACTGAGCAGCAGCTCGTTATCCTTTGCGTCAAAGACGTATGACTGCGCCGCGAACACGCTGCCGAACAGCGAAAACGCGACAGCCGCAATGGCGGTCAAAGAGAAATACATCCAGGACATATTGTTTTTGACCAGGCCGTACGCGACAAGCAGGAACATTGAACCCATTGCAAACATAAAGCAGGCCGCAAGGAATACACCCAAAGCAATAAACGATACCATTTTCCCCGCGCCCTGCGGCTTGCCGGTTTTTGCTGATTTCTTGAAAAAAGATGACATAAAAAGCGTGTACAAACGGTTTTTCATCAAAAACCAGACTGTTTTACCCATGGTTCTCCTCCAGTTCCAGGAATACTTCCTCCAGGGACGTATTGCCGCGCACCTCGTCTGTAGGACCGGATACAATAAGCCTCCCGCCCTTGATTATCGCAATCTTGTCGCAGAGCTTTTCCGCTACCTCAAGAACGTGGGTGGAGAAGAAGATTGCGCCGCCCCTGTCACACAGGGCGCGCATCTGCTCTTTAAGCAGGTGCGAAGCCATCGGGTCAAGCCCGACAAACGGCTCGTCGAGCAGCATCAGCTTCGGGTCGTGAATCAAAGCCGAGGTGACGGCGAGCTTCTGCTTCATACCGTGGGAAAAGGAGTTGATTGGCTGGGCAAGGTTATCTGTAATTTCAAACATATCCGCATACTTTTTAATACGCTGCGCGCGGTCTTCCTTTGAAACGCCGTAAATATCGGCAACAAAATTCAAATACTTAATAGCCGGCATAAAATCGTAAAGGTCGGGATTATCCGGTATATAGGCAAGCCGCTTTTTACATTCGAGCGGATTTTCCTTAACAGAAACGCCGTCTACCGTGATTTCGCCGCTGTCAAACTGCAGCAGGCCGCAGCAGGCCTTGATGGTTGTGGTCTTTCCGGCGCCATTGTGGCCGATAAAGCCGTAAATCTCGCCGGGCCTGATTTCCAGGCTCAGGTCGTCCACCGCTTTTTTATCCCCGTAGGTTTTCGTCAGATGTTGTATTTTCAGCATATATGTACTCCTTCAGTAAAAGTGACATAGGGCGCTTCCCCATATCCATCCCCCATTTTACCCGAAGGAATATAGAAACACAAGATGAATCAGCAAAAAACACACCGGGTAAACAGAAAATCCTATTGCGGAAAGAAAAGTTTCCTAGCAGTTGATTTTTGCGCTATATAACAGCGTTTTTATGCGTCTTCTTCCGGCTAAAAACAAACATAAATTCCAATATGCCACAAATAAATAAACAATTGATTTGACTGGACCTTCTTTTCCTTGGTATGATATATTTGACAGGAAACAAAAGGAACCCCAATTGGGAAACAATCACCGATTCTAAAGGAGGAATTTCTATGAAACGAACCATCTGCGCCGCCCTTTGTATGCTGCTGTGCATACTCTTCTGCCTGCAGCTTGTCTCATGCGGGGAAAGCGGCACGGACGAACCCCTGACCCCCGAACAAAAGGAAGCGACACAAATTACAAAGGAAAACAACGAAGCCGTATATACCGCGCTCGATTTTGGCGACAAGGATGAGTTTGCCTGCGCGCAGAAGGGCCTGATTGCGGCGCCGGAAGCGCTTGAGCTCAAGGATGAAAACGGAAAAGTCATTTGGAGCCAGAAGGCTTACAGCTTTGTTGAAAACAATGCGCAGGCTCCGGCGACCGTCAATCCGAGCCTGTGGCGCGATACCCAGCTCAACCATATCTATGGCCTGTTTGAGGTATCTGACGGTATTTACCAGGTGCGCGGGTATGATATGTCAAACATGACGCTGGTAGAAGGCAAAACCGGCTGGATTGTATTTGACCCGCTGATGAGCATGGAGTGCAGCAAGGCGGCCATGCAGCTTGTGGAGGAGCATCTGGGCAAACGGCCTGTGACAGGCATCGTCATCAGCCATCCTCATGTCGACCATTACGGCGGCATCAAGGGGATTGTGTCTGAGGAAGAAGTAACGGACAGGAAAATACCCATCATTGTACCCGAGGGCTTTGAGGAGCATGCCATCAGCGAAAACGTTTATGCCGGCAACGCAATGGGGCGCAGGGCAAATTACCAATATGGGACGCTGCTCCAAAGCTCCCCGCAGGGAACCCTTGCAATGGGCATTGGCATGGGGCAGTCAAAGGGAACCATTACTTACATAACACCAAACGACATCATAAAGGAAACAGGTGAAAAAAGGACGGTCGACGGCGTCGCAATGGAATTCCAGATGACGCCCGGTACGGAAGCCCCGGCTGAAATGAACACGTGGTTCCCGCAGAAAAACGCGTTGTGGCTTGCCGAGAACTGTACGGGCACGCTGCATAACCTCTACACGCTGCGCGGCGCGCAGGTACGCGACGGCAACGCGTGGGCAGAGTATATTATGGAAGCGGTTTCCCGATACGGGACGAAGGTGGAAACCGTATTCCAGTCGCACAACTGGCCGCACTGGGAAAACGCAAAAATCAGGAAATATATGGTGGATACCGCGGCGGTTTATAAGTTTATAAACGACCAGACGCTGATGTATCTCAACCAGGGGCTGACGGAAAACGAAATTGCGAACAAAATAAAGCTACCCGCCGAGCTGGAAAAGAACTGGTATACAAGGCAGTATTACGGGACGGTTGCGCATAACGCCAAAGCCGTATACCAAAGATTTATGGGCTGGTACGACGCAAACCCTGTGCATCTTGGGGCGCTCGACCCAAGCGAGAGCGCAAAAAAATACGTGGAATACCTGGGAGACACCGGCGCGGTTCTCAAAAAAGCAAAGGAAGATTTCGATAAGGGAGAGTACCAGTGGGTAGCGGAAATTACAAACGTGCTGGTATACGCCGACCCCGAAAATAAAGAGGCGCGCTATCTCTGCGCGGACGCGCTCGAGCAGCTTGGATACCAGGCGGAATCGGGGCCCTGGCGCAACGCTTACCTGTCGGGCGCGAAGGAGCTGCGGGAAGGCACCGTTTCGGACGACAAATACCGCGCAAACGGCAGCGCAGATACACAGCGGAGCATGACGCCGGAAATGATGCTGGATTATTTGGGAATCCGTACCGATTCCAACGCGGCGCAGGATTTAAACTTAAAAATCAACTTGAAGATAACCGACACCGGGGAAAATTACCTGCTGACCGTACACAGCGGCGTGCTGCTGTACCAGACAGGCGTACAGGAGGACGGCGCGGACGCAACCCTTACCATGCCAAAGGCCGGCCTGTTCGCAATATTGAGCAAAGACGCCGGGCAGCAAAAGAAATTGATAAAAATTGAGGGCGATAAGGCCGTACTCGATAAGCTTTGCGCCAATATAGTCGATTTTGAGTTCTTCTTCAATATTGTGGAGCCGTAATTATATAATACGCGCCTTGTGTATATTTGCGGGTAAAGCCGCCCTGTTATAAAGCAGGGCGGCTTTTTACGTGAGATAATATTCCCGTTTGCTGACGTGTAAAAAATACCCGCAACGATATTACGCGCAAATTATAGCAGGGCCGTGTAAATTTCTTACAGGCGCCGTGTCAGTTTCCGGTAAAAGCTTGTAAGCAGGCTTATACGCCGCATAAAACATTTTTATAGAAAAAGGGGAGCGCCTTCGCGCTCCCCTTTTTCGTTCTATGTGATTACTCCTCCAGCTGCGCCTTTGCCTGCTCGATTACCTTCTGGGCAACCTGCGCGGGCGCGTCTTCATAACGGGCAAATTCAAAGGTAAAGCTGCCCCGGCCCTGTGTGACCTGACGGATATAGGTGGAGAAATCGTGCATTTCCGCCATAGGAACCTCGGCCTCGACGACCTGCATGCCGTCCTCGCCGGGGTTCATGCCGAGCACGCGGCCGCGGCGCTTGTTGACCTCACCCATGATATCGCCCATGTTGTTATCGGGAACAGTTGCTTTGAGCGAGCCGATTGGCTCAAGCAATGTGGGGCTTGCCTGCGGCATTCCGTTTTTATAAGCTACGGCCGCCGCCATTTTAAACGACATTTCGGAAGAATCGACCGGATGGTACGAGCCGTCGTAGAGCGTCGCCCTGAGCCCGACTACCGGATAGCCTGCAAGCGGGCCCTTTTTGATGCAGTCGCGCAGGCCCTTTTCCACCGCCGGGAAAAATCCCTTCGGGACGGAGCCGCCGACGACACGTTCTGCGAATTCCAATCCGTCGCTGTCGCAGGGTTCAAATTCAATCCAGACGTCGCCGAACTGGCCGTGTCCGCCCGACTGCTTCTTATGCCTGCCCTGTACCTGTACCTTCTTGCGGATGGTCTCCCTGTATGCGACCTTCGGCTGCTCGAGCGTTACCTCTATGCCGAATTTTATCTTGAGCTTGGATACCACGACGTCGAGGTGCTGTTCTCCCAAGCCGGAGATGACCATCTGGTGGGTTTCCGTATTGTTTTCAAGCTTTATGGTCGGATCTTCTTCTATAATCCTTGAAAGCGCCTGGGCGACCTTATCCTCCTCGCCCTTGTTCTTCGGCAGGATTGCCATGGAATAGGACGGCGCAGGATATACGACCGGGTCTAAGATAACCTTGCGGGTCGGCGCGCAGAGCGTGTCGCCCGTGTTGGTGCTTTGCAGCTTTGCCACGGCGCCGATGTCGCCCGCGCCGATATACGCCATGTCCTCCTGCTTTTTGCCGCGGATGACCATGACCTTGCCAATACGCTCCTGGTTGCCTGTGCGCATATTGATAAGCGGCGTTTCGGGAGATACCTTGCCTGATATTACCTTAAAGTAAGAAAGCTTGCCGACAAACGGGTCGGCTACCGTCTTAAAGACGACGGCCGCCGCCGCGCCGCTTTCATTGACGGAAATCTCGACCGGGTCGCCGTTGGTGTCTACACCTAGCTCGCTGCCCGCGTCAGCCGTGGGCGCAAGCCACGAAAGGCCGTTTAACAGCTGGTCTATTCCGTACGTGTTCTGGGCGTCGCCGCAGAATACAGGGCTGATGGTACCATTTTTGACGCCCTGGCTGATGCCGACGATAATCTCCTCCGGCGTGAATTCCTCGCCGCTGAAATATTTTTCAAACATTTCGTCGCTCGTTTCCGCGACCGCCTCGTTGATTGCGGTGCGCAGCCCTTCGAGCCTGTCGCCCATGTCGGGCATGGCGGTCTGCGTGACCTTGCCGTTTTCGTCGTACAGGTAGGCGCGGTGTTCGAGCAGGTTTATGTAGCAGTTTGCCTGGCCGTCCACGATATAAGGCACAACAACCGGGCAGACAGACGGCCCAAAGGACGCCTTGAGCGTTTCGAAGACGCGGTAGAAGCGCGCGCTTTCGTCACACAGCCCGTTTACAAAAAACACCTTGGTGCGTCCGGCCTTGGTAGCAGACTTGACCGCCTTTTCTGTACCGACGTTCACGCCGTTTTTGCCTGACACGACAATCAGTGCCGTGTCCGCCGCGCGCATACCCTCGCACAAGCCGCCCGCGAAATCGAACAGGCCGGGGGTGTCGATGAGGTTTATCTTGTATCCCTTCCATTCGATCGGCGCGACTGCCGTTACGACGGAAACCTTACGCTTTATTTCTTCCGGATCAAAATCCAGTACGGTATTTCCTTCATTGACCTTTCCGAGCCTGTCGGACGCTCCTGCAAGATAAATCATAGATTCCGCAACAGAGGTTTTTCCTGACCCGCTGTGGCCTGCAAGGGCAACGTTCATAATCTTTTTTGCGTCATACTGTTTCAATAGGGGTAACTCCTTTCGCTTGCCCGTGGGGAATAAAATAAATTCGCCAAATTAAGACAATTTTTACAATTACAGAAGTAATCGCTTTCTAATTATAGCAGAATTGCCAAACCTATTCAAATGAATTTCCCTAAAAATGAAAAATTCACCCCTTGTAACAATAATACAAGGGGTGAATTGTGTACCCTGCACAAAAACAAAGCGTTTTTTTACAGGCTTCCTCCTATTTAGACAGGAACTTTACTCTAGCACCGCGCCTTTTGTCCCGGAGGTCACGAGCTTTGCGTAGCGGGAAAGGTATCCGCTTGTAATGCGCGGGGCGCGCGGCTTCCAGCCTGCGCGGCGGCGTTCCATTTCATCATCGGATATTAAAACGTTAATCGTGTTACTGTCGATGTCGATTTCGATGGTATCGCCCTCTTCTATGAGCGCAATGTTGCCGCCGACAGCCGCCTCAGGCGATACATGGCCGATTGCGGCGCCCCTCGTGGCGCCTGAGAACCTGCCGTCCGTGATGAGCGCGACGCAGTTTCCAAGGCCGCTGCCCATAATCGCGGAGGTCGGGTTGAGCATTTCACGCATGCCGGGGCCGCCCTTCGGCCCCTCATAACGGATGACCACGACGTCGCCCGCGTTGATATTGCCCTTGTAGATGGCGTCCAGCGCGTCCTCCTCGCAGTCGAACACGCGCGCGCTGCCCTTATGGTGCATCATTTCGGGCGCAACTGCGCTGCGCTTGACGACGCAGCCGTCGGGCGCCAGGTTGCCCTTGAGCACGGCGATGCCGCCCGTCTTGCTGTACGGGTCGGACACGGGGCGTATGACCTCCGTATCCCTGATTTCACAGCCCGCAATATTCTCTCCCACGGTTTTGCCTGTGCAGGTGGGAAGGCCCGTTTCAACCAGGCCGAGCTTTGAAAGCTCGTGCATGACGGCGTACACGCCGCCCGCCTCGTTCAACTGCTCGATGAAGTGGTCGCCCGCGGGCGCTAAATGGCAGAGGTTCGGCGTTTTTGCGGAAATTTCGTTTGCGGAGCTTAAATCAAGCTCTATGCCGCACTCGTGCGCAATCGCAGGGAGGTGCAGCATGCTATTCGTGCTGCAGCCGAGCGCCATATCGACGGTCAGGGCGTTCTGGAACGCCTTTTGCGTCATAATGTCGCGCGGGCAGATGTTCTTTTTATAAAGCTCCATCACCTGCATGCCGGCGCGCTTTGCCAGGCGCAGGCGCTCAGAATAAACAGCCGGGATGGTACCGTTGCCCTTTAGCCCCATGCCCAGCACCTCTGTCAGGCAGTTCATGGAGTTCGCCGTGAACATGCCGGAGCAGGACCCGCACGTCGGGCATGCCTTGTTTTCGATTTCATTGAGCTTCTCCTCGTCTATCTCGCCGACCTTATAGCGGCTGACAGCCTCGGAAACCGTGGAATAGCTGATTTTTTTGCCGTCGACCGTACCGGCGAGCATCGGGCCGCCGCTTACGAAGATACAGGGGATGTTTACCCTGGCCGCCGCCATCAGGAGCCCCGGGACGTTTTTATCACAGTTCGGTATCATCACAAGCGCGTCGAACGCGTGCGCTTTGGCCATGGCCTCGGTGGAGTCGGCAATCAGCTCCCTTGTGACAAGCGAATACTTCATGCCCTCGTGCCCCATCGCGATGCCGTCGCATACGGCGATGGCCGGGAACACGATAGGAATGCCGCCCGCCATGGATACGCCCAGCTTGACGGCCTCTTCGATTTTATCGAGATTCATGTGGCCTGGGACGATATCGTTCTTTGAGCTGACAATGCCGACGAGCGGCTTGCCTATTTCCTCGTCTGTAAGCCCCAGCGCGTGAAGCAGCGACCTCTGCGGTGCCGCGTTAGTCGATTTTGTAATTTTATCGCTTTTCATTCGTATGACCTCCTGTCATGTTTGGTTGTTGTCCCATATACATAATAAATGGGATATGGTATCGTTCTGCTATGTAAACGCGGGGCGGGAAACCCGCCCCGCACAGGATATGTTTGATAAACTGGTTTCAGACTTAAGCGTACCAATTGTTCAAGCCGCACGCCGTTTTCCTATTTCTATAAATCGACACGTCGTTTTATAAAAATCTGGAAAGACCAGAATTCGTATAAGCCTCCAAAAGATTTTTCACAGGCCAATGAATGGGATGCGCGAAAAAGGGGGCATACATGTTGTATGCGGCCGGATTTCCGCGATTTCATCAGCCGGGACGCGGAAAAAAGCCACAGATGCTTCAGTCCTTGGGCTTCATCGTGGGGAACAGCAACACGTCGCGGATAGAAGCGCTGTCTGTCAGCAGCATGACGAGCCTGTCGATGCCCATGCCCATGCCGCCGGTCGGGGCCATGCCGTATTCGAGCGCGGTGATGAAATCCTCGTCTATCATGTTGGCTTCCTCGTCGCCCGCCTCACGCAGCTTTAATTGGTGCTCAAAGCGCCCGCGCTGGTCAATAGGGTCGTTGAGCTCCGTGTACGCGTTTGCAAGCTCGCGGCGCGTTATAAACAGCTCAAAGCGCTCTACAAGCTCCGGAGTCCCCTTTTTGCGCTTGGTAAGCGGGGAGACCTCGACGGGGTAATCGTAAATAAACGTCGGCTGCAAAAGCTGCTCCTCGACATACTCTTCAAACGCGGTATTGAGGATGTTGCCCCAGGTATCCGTCTTCTTTACTTCCAGATGGAGCTTTTCGGCAGCTTCCTTTGCCTTTTCCGTGTCGCCTGTAAACGCGCCGAAATCCACGCCCGCGTATTGCTTTACCGCGTCTATCATCGTCATGCGGGCAAACGGGAGCTTGAGGCTGATTTCCTCGCCCTGGTAGGTAATCTGGTCTGTGTCGTTGACCGCAAGGCACGCTTTGTTGATAAGCTCCTCTGTAATATCCATCATACCGTTGTAGTCGGTGTACGCCTGGTAGAGCTCAATCGTTGTAAATTCCGGATTGTGCTTGACGTCCATGCCCTCGTTTCGGAACAGCCTGCCGATTTCATACACACGCTCCATCCCGCCGACAATCAGCCTCTTTAAGTAAAGCTCGGGCGCAATCCTCAAATACAGGTCGATATCCAGCGTATTATGGTGCGTAATAAACGGCCTTGCCGCGGCGCCGCCCGCGATGGTATTCAAAATAGGCGTTTCGACCTCGATAAAGCTCTTGTCGTCAAGGCACTGGCGGATGGTCTTGATAATTTTGCTGCGCTTGACAAAGGTATCCTTCACCTCGGGGTTTACCATCAAATCGACGTACCGCTGGCGGTAGCGCAGGTCTGTATCCTTTAGCCCATGGAATTTGTCGGGCAATGGCAGCAGGGACTTTGCAAGGAGCGTTACCTCCTTTGCGTGGACGGAGATTTCCCCCCGGCGCGTGCGGAATACAAAGCCCGTAACCTCGAGGATATCCCCAATGTCCCATTTGGACATATTGGCGTAGGCCTCCTCGCCGATATCATTGATTCTGATATACACCTGCATACGCCCGCTGCGGTCGTGGATATCGATAAACGTTGCCTTTCCCATATCGCGCCAGCTCATAATGCGGCCCGCAATGCAGACGTCCTTATTTTCGAGCGTTTCAAAATTGTCGCGGATTTCCTGCGCGAGCGTGTCGCGCCTGCTCACCGTCACCTCGAACGGGTCGCTGCCCTCCTGCTGGAGCGCCGTGAGCTTGTCCCTCCTGATTTGGAGCAGCTCGCTTAAATCCTGCTCTGCCTCCGGGCTGTTTGCCGGGGCCGTGTTCTCTGCCATCTTTACGTCCTCCTCATATCCTGGGTTAAGAAGCAAACGGGCGTGCCGGGGGCACGCCCGTTTCATTTAAAAGCTCTGCGTTACTTGCTGATTTCCAGCACCTCGTACTCGCTCACGCCCGCCGGTGTTTCCACCGAAACACGCTCGCCGACCTTTTTGCCGAGCAAAAATTTGCCGACCGGTGATTCGTCTGAAATGCGCCCCTTCAGAGGGTCGGCCTCGTTTGAGCCGACAATCTGGTATACATTTTCCCTGCCGGCGGTGTGGTTCATAACCTTCACCTTGGAGCCGACGTGGATTAGTTCCGTGCTGATTTCATTTTCATCTATGATTTTAACGTTCTTGAGCATCGTTTCAATGGTTGCAATCCTGGATTCCACCATCGCCTGCTCGTTTTTCGCCTCGTCGTACTCGCTGTTCTCCGAAAGGTCGCCGAAGGAAAGCGCAACCTTGATTTTTTCCGCTATTTCTTTTCTGCGGACTGTTTTGAGCATATCAAGCTCGTCCTCCAGGTTCTTAAGACCCTCGTTCGTAAGCAATACCTGTTTCTGCATGGCTTTACCACCCTTTACGGTTAATTTACAGGACGCCGTTACACATGCGCCTATCCTCATTCAAATTTTACAATTTAGATGTTTACATATAAGCTTTATTATAGACAGCGCCGCGGCCCGTGTCAAGTATTTATCCCATTTCTTCCGCATTTTTATGCGTTTGCGCGCCGCGGTTTCCAATTTCCTTTTTTTATTTGAAAATCCGCCTGTTTTATGTATATTTACCTAAAAAAGCGGGAAGCCCCTGTCAAAAAAAGCATGATTTTCAATCTATAAATCCGACCGCATCTATGGTATTATATTATAGACTTTTTATGCGAAGGATGAGGCCGCTATGAATACAGTCCTTTTTGACCTGGACGGGACGATGCTCCCTATGGACCAGGACGTCTTTGCGCACGGCTATTTTTCGGAGCTTGCAAAAAAATTTGCAGCATTTGGGCTGGACGGGAAAAAGCTTGTGGAATGCGTATGGGCGGGCACAAGGGAAATGATAAAAAACGACGGCTCCATGACGAACGAGGAGCGCTTCTGGAAAACCTTTGCCGGCCTGATGGGAGAGGATATTTTAAAGCTGCGCCCGCAGTTCGACGAATTTTACCGCAAGGAATTCAACAACGTACAGGAGAAAACAGGCTTTACGCCGCTTGCCGCGCAGTGCCTTACAATCCTCAGGGACAAGGGCTACCGCCTGATTGCGGCCACCAACCCGATTTTCCCGAAGGACGGGACGTTGAACCGCATGCGCTGGGCGGGCGTAGACCCCGATATGTTTGAAATGATTACTACGTACGAAACATGCTCCTACAGCAAGCCAAACCTCAAATATTACGAGTCCCTGCTGCAAACGGCCGGGCTTGAAGCGCGCGACTGCCTGATGGCCGGCAACGACCTGCGCGAGGACATGTGCGCGGGCAAGCTTGGAATCGACACGTATCTCATTACCGACTGCATGATTGCGGACGAAGGCGCGGACCTCTCACAGATTAAGCACGGAAGCTATGAGGAGTTTAAGGCATATGCCTCTTCCCTGCCCGATATTAAATGAAAAATACAGGTTTGAAACGAAAGGTATGGTAACACCATGAATTACGACGTTATCATCGTAGGCGCGGGGCCGGCGGGCATTTTTACCGCAATTGAGATGGTCAAGCGCGGCACACATAAAAAAATCGTCATTCTCGAAAAAGGGCGCCCTGTCGAAAAACGCAGCTGCCCTAAGCTCAAGACCAAAACCTGCATGAACTGCAAGCCGTACTGCCACATTACGACCGGTTTTTCCGGAGCGGGCGCGTTCTCTGACGGCAAGCTCTCGTTGAGCTACGAGGTCGGCGGGGATTTGCCGACGCTCATCGGCGAGGATTTGGCGCAGGAAACAATCGATTATACCGACCAGATTTACCTGGAGTTCGGCGCGTCTAAGAAGGTAGAGGGCGTCGGGCAGGAGGAAAAGGTCAAGGAAATCCGCAAAAAGGCAATCCAGTCCGGCTTAAAGCTCGTGGACTGCCCCATCCGCCATCTTGGCACGGAAAAGGCGCAGACGCTTTATAAAAGTATTGAAAGCTGGCTTCTGGAGCACGGAGTGGAAATCCTGTTCGGCTACGCGTGCCGCGATTTGATTATTGAGGACAGCGTATGTAAGGGCGTCGTTGCGCAGAACGTATACGAAAGGGACGAAACGCTTACAATAAACGGGGAAAATATTATTGTCGCGACAGGCCGCAAGGGAGCGGACTGGCTGGAAAAGGTCTGTGTGGAGCACGACATCGCGCATCAGCCCGGAACCGTGGACATCGGCGTGCGCATCGAGGTGCGCAACGAGGTTATGGAGGAGGTAAACGAGGTCCTCTATGAATCAAAGCTCATCGGTTATCCGAAGCCCTTTAAAAACAAAGTGCGCACCTTCTGCCAGAATCCCGGCGGTTTTGTCAGCCAGGAGAACTACGATAACAATTTAGCAGTTGTCAACGGCCATTCCTATAAGGATATCAAATCGAACAACACGAACCTTGCCATATTGTGCTCGCACAATTTCACCGAGCCCTTTAACCAGCCTATCGCATACGCACAGAAGGTCGGCGAGCTCACCAACATGCTTGCAAACGGCCATATACTCGTGCAGCGCTATGGCGATATATTGGACGGCAAGCGCACCTGGCCGAAGGAATTAAGCCAATCGAACGTAAAACCCACCATTCCGGACGCCGTCGCGGGCGATATTACCGCGGCCATGCCCTACCGCGCGATGATGAACATCATCAATTTTATCCAGGCGGTAGACCATGTGGTCCCGGGCTTTGCGAGTACCGAAACGCTGCTTTATTCGCCGGAGCTCAAATTCTACAGCAACCGCGTCAAGATGGATAAGGACTTTAATACCAACATCATGGGGCTGCACTGCCTGGGCGACTCCAGCGGATGGACAAGGGGCTTGATGATGGCGTCCGTCATGGGCGTGCTCATGGGCCGTAAACTCTGATTTTCTTTTTTTCATATAAACAACACACATGTACACGAATTTGTAAGTTCAGTTTTTTGTGTATTATTGACATTTTATACAGGATACACTATAATTAATTTATTGTACCTGTTCCATTCTGGGCACCGTCTGCCGGTTTTCCCAACGTATGGGTATTACGCGCCGCTGTTTTTTCTATGTAAAATGAAGCTGCGCCTATTAATCGAGGTTTAAAAATGATGAAAATCAATTCGAGAAAAATTATTCTCGCTTTGTCCGATATGTTTGTCATCGGCGTCAGTTCCCTTATGTCCTACTACCTTCTTAATTTTCTGGGGGACGCCGGCGCGAAAATCATGCGTCCCGTCCAGCTTGCCGTCATCACCATACTGCTGATTATTTTATGCTTTGCGTTTTTGTTAGTCAGCGGCGCATACTCAAAGCTTTGGCGGTATTTTAAGCTCAAGGACTATATTTCCTGCTTTGCGGGGACGGCGCTCGGCAGCATCGTCGTATTCTTCCTATCCTACCTCATCTTCAGCGAACCCAACCTGATTTACTTTTGCATGCAGTTTCTGATGGGAACCGTGGGGATTGTGCTGTTTCGCATCCTCTTCCGCAAAACGTTCCTCGTTTTGGTAGACGAAGGAAAGAGCGAGCTGAAAAAGAGGACGCTGATTGTCGGCGCGGGCCAGGCCTGCAACCTGATATTGAAGGAAATAGAAAACGCAAAAAAAGACCCAAACAACCCGTCGAACGAATACCTGCCGATTTGCATTGTAGACGACGACCCAAAAAAATTAAAATCCGAGGTGCGCGGCATCCGCGTAATGGGCACGAGCGAGGATATCATCGACCTGTGCAGGGAAGAACAAATCGATATGATTATCTTCGCCATCCCCTCCTGCACCGAGGCGGAACGGCGTTATATCCTGGACCTCTGCTCGGAAACCTCATGCAAAATAAAAATTGTCCCGTATTTAAGCCAGCTGTTTTTCGACGGCGACCAGCTGAACCTCCTGCACCAGATTTCCGATATCAAGGTGGAGGACCTCCTGGGCCGCGAGCCTATCACCTTTGACAAAAAGGATATCCGTTCCTTTATCAAAGATAAGGTCTGCATGATTACGGGCGGCGGCGGCTCCATCGGCTCGGAGCTAACCCGCCAGATTGCGAAATACGGCCCAAAGCAGATTATCATCGTCGATATTTACGAAAACAACGCCTACGACATCCAGCAGGAGCTGTTAATGGAGCACGGCGAGGACATCAACCTGGTTACTCTGATTTGCTCTGTGCGCGACTACGAAAAAATGAAGCTCGTTTTTGAAAAGTACAAGCCGCAGCTCGTGTTCCACGCGGCGGCGCACAAGCATGTGCCGTTGATGGAAACCTCCCCGGAGGAAGCGGTCAAGAATAACGTCATCGGCACGTTCAACGTGGCGTCCCTTTCAGAATTTTATAATGTAGAGAAATTTGTCATGATTTCCACGGACAAGGCGGTCAATCCCACAAACGTCATGGGTGCGACAAAGCGCTGCTGCGAGATGATTGTGCAGTATATGGCGCAGTTCGGCAACACGAAAACGGAATTTGTTACGACGCGCTTCGGCAACGTGCTCGGCTCGAACGGCTCGGTTATCCCGCTTTTCAAGCGCCAGATTGAAACCGGCCGGCCGATTACCGTAACGCATCCCGACATCATCCGCTATTTCATGACCATCGCGGAGGCTGTTTCGCTTGTATTGCAGGCGGCTTCCATGGCGCACGGCGGTGAAATCTTCGTGCTGGACATGGGCGCGCCTGTCAAGATAACGACGCTCGCGGAAAACCTTATCCGCATGTACGGCAAGGTGCCCTACAAGGATGTTGAAATCAAATTCACGGGCCTTCGTCCCGGTGAAAAGCTCTTTGAAGAGCTTTTAATGGACGAGGAAGGGCTCAAGGCTACCGCGAACAAGAAAATTTTTATTGGAAACCAGATTCCCATCGATTCGGGGGAATTTATAGAAAAGCTGACAAAGCTCAAAAAATCCGCGCTTGCAAACGATTCGGACAAAACGCTTTCCGTATTAAGCGATATTGTCCCGACGTTCCACCACGTTACAAACGGAAAGCAGGCACAGGAAAATTTAGCAAATGACATAAAACAGGAACCGTCTGAATAAATATCAAGCGGTGCGATTTTTCTATATGGAGGTAAAAAGGTATGTGTGGTATTGTCGGTTATGTCGGCTACAGGGACTGCAGCGACGTGCTCGTAAGCGCCCTTTCCAAGCTTGAATACAGGGGCTACGATTCCGCGGGCATCGCCGTATTTGACGAGGGCGAAATTAAGGTCGCCAAATCAAAGGGCAGGCTCAAGGACTTGGAAGCGAAAATGGAGAAGGAGGGCAGGCCGCAGGGCAAGGCCGGTATCGGGCATACGCGCTGGGCAACGCACGGCGAGCCGTCCGACCGCAACTCCCACCCCCACAGCGGGGAAAAGGTTTCGATTGTACATAACGGTATTATCGAAAACTACAAGGAATTAAAGGAATTCCTCCTGCGCAAGGGACGTGTGTTTTTAAGCGATACCGACACGGAGGTCGTCGCGCAGATGCTGGGCTACTACTACGACGGCGACCCTATCGATACGATTATCCATGTCATCAAAGAGCTGGAGGGCTCGTTTGCGCTGGGAATCGTATTCCAGGATTTCCCCGATACGGTTTACGCCGTGCGCAGGGAAAGCCCGCTGATTGTCGGCGTAGGCAAGGATGAAAGCTTTATCGCGTCAGACGTTCCCGCCATCCTCAAATATACAAAGGACTATTACCTGCTCGAGCACGATGAAATCGCCGTACTGACGCACGACGAAATCAATATTTACGACACGCACCACCAGCTTGTCGAAAAAGAGCTGAAAACCGCGGATTGGGATATGGACGCGGCGGAAAAGTGCGGCTACGAGCATTTTATGATTAAGGAAATCCACGAGCAGCCGACCTCCATCAACATGACGGTAAAACCGCGCATCACAGACGGCCTGCCGAACCTGGAGGAATGCGGGATTACGCCCGAAAAGCTTACGGAGTACAAAAACATCCATGTCGTCGCCTGCGGCACCGCGATGCACGCGGGTATGGTTGGAAAATATGTAATTGAAAAGCTCGCGCGCGTCCCCGTAACGGTGGACATCGCGTCGGAGTTCCGTTACCGCGGCCCGCTCGTCGGGGAGGGCGATCTCGTCATCATTATCTCCCAGTCCGGCGAAACGGCAGACAGCCTGGCCGCCATGCGCCTTGCCAAAAAGCTTGGCGCGCAGACGCTCGCGATTGTAAACGCAAAGGGCAGCTCCATCGCCAGGGAGGCCGACATGCTCATTTATACGCACGCCGGCCCGGAAATCGCGGTCGCTTCTACAAAGGCGTATATCGTCCAGCTTTCCGTCATGTACCTGTTCGCGTTTGAGCTTGCGCTCGCGAAGGGGATTATCGATGAGGGAAAGTGCCGTGAGCTTACGGCGGCGCTGCTCGAAACGCCCGCCCTGATTGAACAGGTTCTCGAAAACGACAAGGAAGACGTCCAGTTTATATCGAACCAGCTCATAACGGCCGACAGCCTGCTGTATATCGGCAGGGGGCTCGATTATGCGCTGAGTATGGAAGGCTCGTTGAAGCTCAAGGAGATTTCATACATCCATTCCGAGGCATACGCGGCGGGCGAGCTCAAGCACGGCACGATTTCCCTGATTACAAATGACATGCCGGTTATCGCCGTCGCAACGCAGGCCGCGCTGCTTGAAAAAACCGTCAGCAATATTAAAGAAGTCAAGGCGCGCGGCGCAAAGGTCGTGCTGGTGTGCCGTGAGGATTTCAGCGTGGATGAGGAAGCCTATGATTACCTGGTCCGGATTCCAAAAACGTGTGAGCTTCTGACCCCGATGCTTACAGCCGTCCCGCTGCAGCTGATTGCTTATTATACGGCGGTGCTGCGCGGCAACGACGTCGATAAGCCCAGAAACCTTGCAAAATCGGTCACAGTCGAATAATTTAACGCTCCGTAAGGCGCCGGATTTACTTCCGGCGTCTTTTCTATTTTTAAATTGTCAACTAATAATACAAATTATTCGGTTGACAATCAAAGCAGAAAGAGATATACTGTTCCTATCAAAAGGAGGATAATATGATGGATAACACAAAGCCAATGAAAAGCACAAAAATATACGCAATTATTATTACCGCGCTGTTCGCGGCGCTGACCGCCGTTTTCTCACAAATTTCTATCCCCATCGGCCCTGTGCCGGTTAACCTTGCGCTTCTCGCCGTTTTTACCGCCGCAGGGCTGTTAAGCCCCGGGCGCGCCGTTTTAAGCCAAGTGGTTTACCTGCTGCTCGGCGCCGTGGGCGTCCCGGTGTTCTCCGGTTTCCGCGGCGGGTTTGCCGTGCTTGCCGGGCCGACGGGCGGCTATATTGTTGGGTATATTGTTGCGGCGCTTACCATTTCCCTGCTGCTCAAGCGGTTCGGCAAAAAAATCCATACGGTAATCCCATCCATTATTGCGGGCCTTGCGCTCTGCTACACGTTCGGTACGGCATGGTTTGTAATCAGCACCGGAACCGGAATATTGGAAGCGCTGATGGTCTGCGTCGTGCCTTTCTTAATCGGAGACGCCGCGAAAATCGCCGCAGCGACGCTCCTGATTCACCGTCTGAAAAAAGTGGTATAAACAGCGCTCCCCTGTGCCGCGGCGCGTTTTGGCACAGGGGATTTTTGTACCCTTCTGTAACCGGACTGTCATCTTCCTTCTATTGACAATTCCGCCCCAAAACTATATTATCATCTTATCAGAAAAATATCTCCTGTAGAAAAAAGGAGGCGGAAAGCCGATTGGACGCTTTTTTGGACTCGCTTAATTTCCAGGTCATTACGGACCTTGCCATAGTCGTCCTGCGTGTTCTGATTCCTATCCTTGGAATCGTGGTGGTGTTCCAGTGCTATTCCTCGATGCGCCGCCAGCGCAGGGATGAAAAGCCGCTGGTTATGCTTGTCAACAAGGAAAACGACGATTGCCTGCCCGTGCTCGCGTGGGAAAATTCAATAGGGCGCGGCCGCAGCTGCGACATTACGCTCGGCGACATGGCCGTTTCGCGCGACCACTGTGTTTTGCTGCGGCGTGAGGCAGGCTGGTTTATCAGCGATACCGGTTCGAAATACGGCACGTTTGTAAACGGCAAACGCGTGGAAGAGCGCACGCCTGTTTACATCAATGATGAAATCAAGGTCGGGCGGACAGCCCTTACGCTCAGGCGCGCGGAGGATTATACCGACATCAGCAAATCCTGGTTCTTTAAAAAGCCGGGAAGCAAGGCGGGCATCTCGCCGTTTTCCCTGATGATGCTCATCAGCATATTCCTGCTGTTTATGGCGGCCGAGGCCTGCGTCAGCACGGAAATTACCGATTTCATGCCGCTAGCCGTCTGGGGCTGCTTTATGGCGGTCGCCTGGATTTTTTATCTGGTTTCCACCAAAGCGCTGCGGCGCGTTGGGTTTGAACTTGAGAGCCTTGCGATTTTCCTTTCGGGGGTCGGCGTTATGCTCTCGGTACGGCAGGAGATACGGCAGACCTTCGTGCAGATAGCCGCAGCAGCCGTCGGCATGGTTGTTTTCTGCCTGCTAATCAAGTTTATCGAAAACCCGGACCGCGTCACGAAATGGCGCTGGTTTATTATGATAGCGGCAGTCGGCCTGCTCGGAATTAACATCATATTCGGCACCATCCGCGGAGGCGCGGCGAACTGGATTGTTATCGGCGGCGTATCCGTCCAGCCGTCTGAATTTGTGAAAATTGCTTTTATCTTCGTCGGCGCGTCGGCGCTCGACCAATTGCAGAGGAAACGCAACCTGATTGAATTTATTATATTCTCCGCCATCTGCGTGGGCGCCCTTTTCCTGATGAGCGATTTTGGTACGGCCCTTATCTTTTTTGGCACCTTCCTGATGATTTCCTTCATGCGCTCAGGCGATTTGAAAACGGTTATCCTCGCGGTCGCGTCCGCTGTGTTCGGCGGGGCGATTATCCTGCGGTTTAAGCCGTATATCGCAAATCGGTTTGAGGCGTGGGGGCATGTGTGGGAATATTCCAACACGACCGGCTACCAGCAAGCGCGCGTGCTTACCTACGCGGCAAGCGGCGGGCTGTTCGGCGTAGGGCTTGGCAACGGTTATTTAAAATATGTCGCGGCTTCGGAAAGCGACCTCGTCTTTGGGCTGATGTGCGAAGAGGTCGGCCTGATTATGGCGCTGACTGTCGCGGCCGCAATCGGCGCGCTGTTCTTCTACGCCCGCGCCATCACGACGCGCAGCCGTTCGACCTTCTATTCCGTATCGGCCTGCTGCGCGGCAGGGCTGTTCGTCTTACAGTCAATGCTCAATATCTTCGGCGCAACGGATATCCTGCCGCTGACGGGCGTTACGCTTCCGTTTATCAGCACGGGCGGTTCGAGCATGATTGCATGCTGGGGGCTGCTTGCGTTTATTAAGGCGGCGGACGAGCGCACCTATGCCACCAAACGCAGAATAACGCAGTAAAGGCCGGGTACCCGGCAGGAAAGGGGCGGCATTTTGAAAAAGGCTTTGACACGCTCTATCTTTATTTTTATTATAACGCTCGCGTTCTTTGGGGGGCTTGCCCTTTTTACCTTCCGTATCTGCACAAACGCCGGCGGATGGATTCAGCAGAATTACAACGGGCATATCTCCGGCAGCGGGGGGCTTGAGCAGGCGGGAATTATGTACGACCGCAACGGCAAGGTGATGGCGCAGAGCAAGGACGGCAAGCGCTATTATAACGACGACTTGAATACGCGCCTTGCGACGCTCCACGTGGTGGGCGACAACAGCCTGAATATTTCTACGGCGGTGCAGAGCATGTACCGTTCGGATTTGCTGGGCTTCGATTATATATGGGGGCTTGAAATGCCGCCGTCTTTCCGGGGCGGAAACAGCCTGACGCTTACCATCGACGCGGACGTGTGCAGGACGGCGTACGAGGCGCTTAATGGCGCCCACGGCGCGGTCGTTGTGTTCAACTACAAGACGGGTGAAATCATCTGTAACGTAAGCTCCACCACCTATGACCCGCAGGACCCGCCTGAAATTACGGAGGACAACGAAGACCAGTACAAGGGCGCGTACTTAAACCGCGTGCTTTCGAGCACCTATACGCCCGGCTCCACCTTCAAGCTGGTAACGGCGGCCGCCGCAATCGATTATTTGCCGGACGTCTTTGACAAAACGTTTACCTGCAATGGAGGCGTCGTGATAAACGGCGAGGAAATCTCCTGTATGTCGCATCACGGGGAAATCAATTTCCGCGACGGGCTTGCGCAGTCGTGCAATGTGGTATTCGCGGAGCTTGCCGTCGAAATCGGCAAGGAAAAAATGACGGAAGAGGCAAACAGGATTGGCATTACCCAAAGCTTCAATGTCGGCAACACGCCTACCGTAAAAGGAAAATACGACGTTTCCAAGGCGCAGGACAACGACCTTGGATGGTCTGGTATCGGCCAGTATACCGACCTTGCAAACCCCATGCAGATGGCAATCATGTGCGGCGCGGTTGCAAACCACGGGCAATCGGTGCAGCCTTATTTTGTGTCGGATATTTATAAAGGGGACTTTTCCCCCGTACGCGCGCCGGGCGCATCAGCCGATAGGGAACTTTTGAGCAGAAACACGGCGGATACCTTAAACGAAATGATGCGGTATACCGTTACGTCGAACTACGGCGACGGCATGTTCCCGTCCCTTGAGGTCTGCGCCAAAACGGGAACGGCAGAGGTCGGCGACCCGGACAGCAACGACGCGTGGATGGTCGGCTTCTCTCGCGACGAGGACGCGCCGCTTGCGTTTGCGGTCGTCGTGGAAAAGGGTTCCCTTGGATATTCCACCGCCGGGCCGGTCGCTGTTGCGGCGATGGAGGCCGCCGCCGCTTCCCTGCGCGGTCAGGACTGACAGCTTTTCATACCGGCCGGAGCTTGCTTCCGTCCGGTATTCTTTTTGTCCTGTTCACAAAATAATGGATGATTTTTTGAAAAAAGTATGCTATAATAATTTGACTTGTGCAGGTAAGTAAATTAAAAGCTTCTGCGTGAGCATCTCGAAGGCGCAGCCGGCGCTGCGCGCGATGGAAAGGATCGATTGCCATGAATTTTTTAAAAGCAATGTTCGGCAACTACAGCAAAAGGGAAGTCAAACGGATTCAGCCCCTTTGCGACAAGGTTCTGTCCCTGGAGGACAAGTATAAGGCGATGTCCGACAGCGAACTGAAGGAACAGACCGATATATTAAAAAACCGTTTAAATAACGGGGAAACGACAGACGATATACTGCCCGACGCATTTGCCGTCTGCCGGGAAGCCTCCGACAGGGTGCTCGGCATGCGCCATTTCCCGGTTCAGATTATCGGCGGTATCGTCCTGCACCAGGGACGTATATCCGAAATGAAAACAGGTGAAGGCAAAACGCTCGTTGCAACCCTTCCGGCATACTTGAACGGCTTGACGGGCGAGGGCGTGCATATCGTTACGGTCAATGACTACCTTGCGCGCCGCGACTCGGAATGGATGGGCAAGCTTTACCGCTTTTTGGGCCTTTCCGTCGGGCTGATTGTGCACGACATGGAAAACGATTTAAGAAAAGAAGCCTATGCGGCGGATATTACATACGGCACGAACAACGAGCTGGGCTTCGACTACCTGCGCGACAATATGGTCGTTTATAAGGAAAATAAGGTACAGCGCGGCCATGCCTACGCTATTGTGGACGAGGTCGACTCCATATTGATTGACGAGGCGAGAACCCCGCTTATTATTTCCGGAGCGGGCGACAAATCGACCGACCTTTACGAGCGTGCCGACAAGCTGGCGAAAACATTAAAGGCTGAACGCTTTACCGAGACCGACAGCAAAGAGGACAACGATGAGCTTTACAAGGAAAAAGGCATCGATTATATCATAGACGAAAAGGCAAAGTCCGCGACACTTACGCCCCTGGGCGTCAAAAAGGCGGAGCAATATTTCGGCATTGAAAACCTGACCGACCCCGACAACCTGACGATTCAGCACCACGTCAACCAGGCAATCAAGGCGCACGGCATTATGAAACGGGACATCGACTACGTCGTCAAGGACGGCGAGGTCATCATCGTCGACGAGTTCACCGGACGTTTGATGTACGGCAGGCGCTACAACGAGGGGCTGCACCAGGCAATCGAGGCAAAGGAAGGCGTCAAGGTCGAAAACGAGAGCAAAACACTCGCAACCATCACCTTCCAGAACTATTTCCGCCTGTATACAAAGCTTTCCGGTATGACCGGTACGGCCATGACGGAGGAGGAGGAATTCCGCGAGATTTACAAGCTCGACGTTGTGGAAATCCCGACAAACCGCCCGATGGTACGTGAAGACCTGCCGGATTCCATCTTTAAAACAGAGCAGGGCAAGTTTGAGGCGGTCATCAAGGATATTATTGAATGCCATGAGACAGGGCAGCCTGTCCTGGTCGGTACCATTTCGATTGAAAAATCCGAGCACTTGAGCGCCATGCTCAAGAAAAAGGGCATCAAGCATAACGTATTGAACGCAAAGCAGCATGACAAGGAAGCTGAAATCGTCGCGCAGGCCGGTAAAAAGGGAGCCGTTACGATTGCGACGAACATGGCCGGCCGTGGTACCGATATCATGCTCGGCGGCAACGCCGAGTTCATGGCGAAAACCGAAATGCGCAGGATGCAGTTCAGCGAGGAGCTGATTGCAGAATCGACCGGCTTTGCCGACACGGAAGACGAAGAAATCTTAAACGCGCGCAAAACCTTTGCCGAGCTCAACAAGAAATATAAAGAGGCCATCAAAGAAGAGGCCGACGAGGTGAGAAGGGCCGGCGGCCTGTTCATCATCGGCACGGAACGCCATGAATCCCGCCGTATCGACAACCAGCTGCGCGGCCGTTCCGGACGACAGGGCGACCCCGGCAAGAGCAGGTTCTACCTGTCCACAGAGGACGATTTGATGCGCCTGTTCGGCGGCGAGCGTATGAAGGCCGTTATGGAGCGGCTAAACGCGCCGGACGATATGCCGATTGAAAATAAAATGCTTTCCAATATTATTGAAAGCTCCCAGCAAAAGGTGGAAAGCCGCAACTTCGCCATCAGAAAGAACGTTCTGCAGTATGACGACGTTATGAACCGCCAGCGCGAAATCATCTACGGGCAGCGCGACCAGGTCTTAAACGGTGAGAACATCAAGGACCAGATTATCAAAATGGTCGAGCAGACCATTGAAAAGAACGTTTCCACCTTCTGCCCCGACGACGTAACGAGGGACAACTGGAACCTGGGCAGCCTGCGCGACTTCTATCTCGGCTGGCTTATCGATGAAGGCGACCTGCACTATACGCTCGACGATTTGGAGGGTATGGAGAAGCAGGACCTCATTGATGAGCTGACCAAAAAAGCGATGGACCTTTATGAAGAAAATGAGAGCATCCTCCCCGAAGAGACCATGCGCGAAATGGAGCGCGTATACCTGCTCAAGAACGTCGATACCTACTGGATGGACCATATCGACGCGATGGAGCAGCTGAAGCAGGGGATACGCCTGCGTGCTTACGGACAGCGCGACCCGGTTGTCGAATACCGCTTCGAGGGCTTCGATATGTTTGACGAGATGATTGCCTCCATTCGTGAGGATACCGTTAAAATGGTGCTCGCCGCGCCCAAGCGTATTGTAGAAATTCAAAAGCGCAACGCGGAAATCGCACGCAAACAGCAGGAGATGGCAAAGCAGGCCGCCGCAGCCCATCAGGTGGTCCTGCCGGGACAGCAGCCGCAGCAGCAGCCACAAAACCCGCTCAATGTGGTCATTAAGCGCGAGCAGGTTGCAAAGCCCTTGGCTACAAGCTCCGACGGCACCGACACAGTAAACCGTACCGTAAGGAAATCGGCAAAAGATAAGGTCGGCAGGAACGACCCGTGCCCGTGCGGCAGCGGAAAGAAATATAAAAAGTGCTGCGGAAAAGACGAATAATCATTTATTTATGGCTTAAAAGGGCTGCGGCAGAAATGCCGCAGCCCTTTTTTGTTTGCCCGTTCGCTTGCCTGGGCAAATATTGGTCCTAATACAAACGTGTCATTTCTTATACGGCTTTATCCTGCTTGTCCTGCCCAAAAGGTAGTCCAGGCTTGTTTTATAAAAATCGGCAAGCTTTTCACACGACTCCATCGGGATTTTCAGCTTGCCGGTTTCGTAGCTGCCGTAGGTCGTCTGGTGAATACCCAGATATTCCGCGATTTCCTCCTGCGTAAACCCTCTGCTTTTCCTTAAGTCTTTAATCCTGTTTGACATCAAAACCACCTCAAAGCTTTATTTTTTAATCCATTCGGATTTATTTAACCTTTCATATGCCGGTAACGGCTGTCATCCATAAAAAATTCCGCCCTTTAACAATTTTCCGGATAGTTGAACTCGTTCTGCAAATCGTTAAATTCAATAAAAGAAGCCCCCCGCGTAATGCGGAGGGCTTGTTTTTATCCTGCAACTGCAATTTTCTATTTACTTTGTGCTCCGGGCAGCTACCGGAACCTCCGCTTACGCATAAATTAAGCCGGAAGGAAACTGCGGGGACACGGCGTGGTGGTTTCGCCGTATTTCGTCCCGTTATTCCACCTGGACCTGTTCGTATTCGTTCACAGCGGCAGCCGGGTACGTTTCTTCCAGCTCTACGTCGCTGTAACGGTGCATACCTGTTCCCGCCGGAACGAGCTTACCGATGATGACGTTCTCTTTGAGTCCCATCAACGGGTCGACCTTGCCCTTGATTGCGGCGTCGGTCAGCACTCTCGTCGTCTCCTGGAACGAAGCCGCCGACAGGAAGCTGTCGGTTGCGAGGGATGCCTTTGTAATACCGAGAAGCATCTGTGTACAGGTGGCTTCCCGCAGGCCCTCTTCCCCATTTTCGACGCGCGCGCAAATCTCTTCGTTTGCGCTCAGGAACTCGTTCTTGTCTACCAGCGTACTGGGCAGCAGGTTGGTGTCGCCCGGGTCTTCGATTCTTACCTTCTTCATCATCTGGCGGACGATTACCTCGATATGCTTGTCGTTGATATCAACACCCTGCATACGGTAAACACGCTGGACCTCCTGAATCAGGTAATCCTGCACAGCCTGCGCACCCTTGATGGCAAGCACGTCGTGCGGGTTGACCGAGCCTTCGGTAATCATATCGCCGGCCTCGATTGTCTGGCCTTCTTCCACCTTGACCCTGGAGCCGAAGGGGATAAGGTAGGATTTTTCGTCGCCGGTCTCTTTATTAAAGATAACCGCGTGGCGGTTGTTCTTGATTTCTTCAAAGCGTACATCGCCGGGAATTTCACTGATAATGGCGAGATGCTTCGGCTTGCGGCCCTCAAACAGCTCTTCAACACGCGGAAGGCCCTGTGTGATATCCTCCGCGGAAGCGACGCCGCCCGTATGGAACGTACGCATGGTAAGCTGCGTGCCCGGCTCGCCGATAGACTGGGCGGCGATAATGCCGACCGCCTCGCCGACCGTGACAGGCATTCCGTTTGCAAGGTTCGAGCCATAGCACTTGCGGCAGACGCCGTGCTTTGCGCGGCAGCCGAGGATGGAACGGATTTTTATGCGCTCCACGCCGGCGTTTACGATGATATTTGCTTCTTCGTCGCCCATCATAGTTTCGCGGGAAACGAGAATTTCGCCCGTCTTCTCATCGATAAAGTCCTCGCAGAGGTACCGGCCGAGCAGACGCTCGTGCAGGCTCTCTATAGATTCCTTGCCGTCGCGGATTTCGAATACCTCGATGCCCTCGTGTGTGCCGCAGTCGTCCTCACGGATGATGACCTCCTGCGATACATCGACCAGACGCCTTGTAAGGTAACCGGAGTCCGCCGTACGCAGAGCCGTATCGGCAAGGCCCTTTCTCGCGCCGCGCGAGGAGATAAAGTATTCCAAAATGTTAAGCCCTTCACGGTAATTCGCGCGAATCGGGATTTCAATCGTCTTACCAGATGTATTCGCGATTAGTCCGCGCATACCGGCAAGCTGGCGAATCTGGCTCATGCTGCCGCGGGCGCCGGAATCAGCCATCATGAAGATTGGGTTGTAGCGCCCAAGGTTCTTCTGAAGGGCGGCCGTGACGTCGTTTGTCGCCTTTTCCCAAATTTTCAGTACGCTTTCATAGCGTTCCTCATTTGAAACGAGACCCTCTTTAAAGAGGCCCGTGACGGTATCGATATCCTCTTCCGCTTTCGCGATAATCTCTTTTTTAGCCTTCGGGATTTCCGCGTCGCAAACGGCGACGGTAATCGCGCCCTTGGTAGAATATTTAAAGCCCTGCGCCTTTACGTCGTCCAGCACCTTGGAGGTAACCTGCGTACCGTGTACGCGTATGCACCTGTCGATAATCTTGCCAAGCTGCTTTTTACCGACCAGGAAGCTGATTTCCAGCTCAAAAAGGTTTTCCGGCTTGCTGCGGTCTACAAAGCCGAGGTCCTGCGGAATCGGGCGGTTGAATATAATCTTGCCGACGGTCGTTTCAATCATCGCCGTCTTTACTTCTCCGTCGATTTCGAGCTCGCGGCGCACCTTTATCTTCGCGTGCAGGCTGACAACGCCCGTGTCGTATGCCATGAGAGCTTCGTCAAAGTTGCGGAACACCTTGCCCTCGCCTTTCTCCCCGTCCTTGTCGAGCGTCAGGTAATAGGAGCCGAGCACCATGTCCTGCGTCGGAACGGTAACGGGGCGCCCGTCGGAGGGCTTTAAGAGGTTGCCCGCTGCGAGCATTAAAAAGCGTGCTTCCGCCTGCGCTTCCGCGGAAAGCGGAACGTGCACAGCCATCTGGTCGCCGTCGAAGTCCGCGTTGTACGCGGTACAGACGAGCGGATGGAGCTTTAACGCCCTGCCCTCTACGAGCACCGGCTCAAACGCCTGGATGCCCAGCCTATGCAGCGTGGGGGCGCGGTTTAACAGAACCGGATGGCCCTTGATGACGACCTCGAGCGCGTCCCAAACCTCGGGCTTTGCGCGCTCGACGGCCTTTCTTGCCGCCTTGATGTTCTGCGAAACCTTTGTTTCAACCAGACGTTTCATAACAAACGGCTTAAAGAGCTCCAGCGCCATTTCCTTCGGCAGGCCGCACTGGTACATTTTCAGCTCAGGCCCAACGACGATAACGGAACGTCCGGAGTAATCGACGCGCTTGCCCAGAAGGTTCTGGCGGAAACGCCCCTGCTTGCCCTTGAGCATGTCGGACAGGGACTTGAGCGCGCGGTTGTTCGGCCCAGTGACCGGCCTGCCGCGGCGGCCGTTGTCAATCAGCGCGTCCACGGCTTCCTGCAGCATGCGCTTTTCGTTGCGGATGATGATGTCGGGAGCCTCAAGCTCCAGAAGCCTTTTCAGGCGGTTATTTCTGTTGATTACCCTGCGGTACAAATCATTGAGGTCGCTCGTTGCGAAGCGGCCGCCGTCCAATTGTACCATCGGGCGGATATCCGGCGGGATGACCGGGACGACGTCCAGTATCATCCATTCCGGGCGGTTGCCGGAAAGGCGGAAGGACTCTACGACCTCCAGCCTCTTTAAGAGGCGGACCCTCTTTTGGCCGGACGCGTTTTCAAGCTCTTCCTTCAGCTCAACTGAGAGCTGTTCCAGGTCGATTTCAGACAGAAGCTTTTTCACGGCCTCCGCGCCCATTCCGGCCTCGAAATCGTCCTCGTATTTTTCACGCATTTCGCGGTAATCTTTTTCTGTCAGAATCTGCATCTTCGTAAGGCCCCTGGCGTCGCCCGGGTCGGTTACGATATAAGCCGCAAAATACAGCACCTTTTCAAGCAGGCGCGGGGAAATATCGAGCATCAGGCCGATTCTCGACGGTATGCCCTTAAAGTACCAGATATGGGAAACGGGCGCAGCCAGCTCAATGTGGCCCATGCGTTCCCTTCTGACCTTCGCGCGTGTAACCTCAACGCCGCAGCGGTCGCAGATTTTGCCCTTATAGCGGATTCTCTTATACTTTCCGCAATGGCATTCCCAGTCCTTCTGCGGTCCGAAAATGCGCTCGCAGAACAGGCCGTCGCGTTCCGGCTTTAAGGTGCGGTAGTTGATGGTTTCCGGTTTTTTTACCTCGCCGTGCGACCAATCCCTGATCTGTTCGGGAGAAGCAAGTCCTATTTTAATTGATTCAAAAACGTTAAACTCCATATTCACCAAGCCTCCCCTTACAGTTCGTCGCTGTCAAAATCATCGATTAAATCGTCTTCTTCCTCTTCAAAAATAGACGACTCGTCAAACATGTTGTTGTCTTCGGGATCATCCTCGAGCTGGAAGCCCTCCATCGTGGTCATAACCTCGTCCTCAGCGAGCGCGCTGTCCGGTACCGCCGTGATTTCATCGTCCTCGTCAAAGTTCTGCTTGAGGTCGATTTCCTCGTTGTCCTTGTCGAGCACCTTGACGTCGAGCGCGAGCGACTGAAGTTCCTTGATGAGAACCTTGAAGGATTCCGGAATGCCCGGCTTCGGAATATTCTGTCCCTTGACGATTGATTCATAGGTCTTGACACGCCCGACGACGTCGTCAGACTTGACCGTCAGGATTTCCTGAAGCGTGTATGCCGCGCCGTAAGCCTCGAGCGCCCAGACCTCCATCTCGCCGAAGCGCTGTCCGCCGAACTGCGCCTTGCCGCCGAGCGGCTGCTGTGTTACGAGCGAGTACGGTCCTGTGGAACGCGCGTGGATTTTATCGTCAACCAGGTGATGGAGCTTCAAATAGTACATATAGCCTACAGTGACGGGATTATCGAAATATTCACCCGTCCTGCCGTCCTTGAGCCATGTCTTGCCGTCCTCGCTCAACCCCGCCTGGCGGAACGCCTCAAAGATATCCTCTTCGTGCGCGCCGTCGAACACGGGCGTCATGATTTTCCAGCCGAGCGCCTTCGCGGCATAGCCCAGATGGACCTCGAGCACCTGCCCGATATTCATACGGGAAGGAACGCCGAGGGGATTGAGCACGATATCGAGCGGCGTACCGTCCGGCAGGAACGGCATATCCTCAACAGGGAGGATTCTGGAAACGACGCCCTTGTTGCCGTGGCGTCCCGCCATCTTGTCGCCGACCGAAATCTTCCTCTTCTGCGCAAGGTAGCAGCGCACGACCTTGTTGACGCCCGGCTGCAGCTCGTCATGGCTGTTCTCCCTTGTGAACACCTTGACGTCCACAACGATGCCGGACTCTCCGTGCGGCACGCGCAGGGAGGTGTCCCTGACTTCCCTTGCCTTCTCGCCGAATATGGCGCGCAGCAGACGCTCCTCAGCGGTAAGCTCCGTCTCGCCCTTCGGCGTGACCTTGCCGACCAGGATATCGCCCGCCTGTACCTCGGCGCCAATGTGGATAATGCCCTGTTCGTCCAAATCCTTGAGCATATCCTCGCCGACGTTCGGGATGTCGCGCGTAATTTCTTCCGGGCCGAGCTTCGTGTCCCTGGCCTCGGTTTCGTATTCCTCTATATGGATAGACGTATAAACGTCGTCCCTGACAATCTTTTCATTGATGAGGACAGCGTCCTCGTAGTTATAGCCTTCCCAGGTCATAAAGCCAATCAGCGCGTTCTTTCCAAGGCTGATTTCACCGTTCTTCGTGGCCGGGCCGTCGGCGAGCACCTCGCCCTTTACAACGCGCTGCCCCTTATCGACGACAGGAATTTGGTTAATACACGTGCCCTGGTTCGAGCGCATGAACTTCGTAACCTTGAATTCCTCGATTTTTCCGGAATCGTAGCGCACGGCGATTTTGTCCGCACTTACGGAAAGGACCACGCCGTCCTCTTTGGACAGCAGGCACACGCCGGAATCGACGCCCGCCTTATATTCCATGCCGGTACCGACAATCGGGGACTGCGTGACCATCAGCGGGACAGCCTGCCTCTGCATGTTCGAGCCCATCAGCGCCCGGTTTGCGTCGTCGTTCTCAAGGAACGGAATCATCGCCGTCGCGACGGAAACGACCATCCGCGGCGAAACGTCCATATAATCGAAACGGTCACGCTCAAGCTCCACGAACTCGTCGCGGTAGCGTCCATTGATTTTCGGGTTTTTAAAGCGTCCTTCGTCGTCGAGCGGTTCGTTGGCCTGCGCAACGTAGAATTCATCCTCCACGTCGGCCGTCATATAAACGACCTCGCTGGTGACGATGCCCGTCTCCTTATCGACCTTACGGAACGGCGCCTCAATAAAGCCATATTCGTTGATGCGCGCGAACGTCGCAAGGTACGAAATCAGGCCGATGTTCGGACCTTCCGGCGTTTCAATCGGGCACATACGGCCGTAATGGCTGTAGTGGACGTCGCGCACCTCAAAGCCCGCGCGGTCACGTGAAAGGCCGCCGGGGCCGAGCGCGGAAAGACGCCTTTTATGCGTAAGCTCCGCAAGCGGGTTCGTCTGGTCCATAAACTGGGAAAGGGGCGAAGAGCCGAAGAATTCCTTGATTGCCGCAGTGACCGGGCGGATGTTAATCAGCGCGTTCGGCGACAGGTTATCAAGATCCTGCGCCTGTAGGGTCATCCTCTCGCGGATTACCCTTTCCAGCCTGGAAAAGCCAATGCGGAATTGGTTTTGCAGCAGCTCGCCTACGCTGCGGATGCGGCGGTTGCCGAGATGGTCGATGTCGTCCGTCGTCCCTAAGCCGCAGGCAAGGCAGTTCATATAGTTAATAGTAGAGAAAATATCGTCAATAATAATATGGTTCGGAATAAGGTCGCCGCGGCGCTGCGCGACGGTTTCCTTGAGCAGCTCCTGGTCGTCGCCGCAGGCGTCTAGGATTTCGCACAGCACGGCGAAGCTCACCTTTTCGTTGATGCCGCATTCTTCCTCAGCGTTAAACCCAACATACCCGCTGATATCGACCATGCCGTTGGAAATGACCTTGACCGTCTTGCCCTCCACGTCTACAAACGCGGTAGTAACGCCGGCGTTTTCGATTTCCATGGCAAGCTCGCGGCTGATTACGTCGCCCGCCATCGCCATGACCTCGCCGGTGCGGGGATTTGCAATCGGCTCCGTAATCTTCTGGTTTGCAAGGCGCGCCGAAATACCGAGCTTTTTGTTGTATTTATAACGGCCGACACGCGACATATCGTAGCGCCTGGCGTCAAAGAACAGATTGTTGATGTGCGTCTGCGCGCTTTCCACCGTCGGCGGTTCGCTCGGGCGGAGCTTGCGGTAGACCTCAATCATTGCTTCCTCTGTGTTCTTGCAGGGGTCCTTTTCTATCGTCGCGCGGATGCGCTCGTCCTCGCCGAAGTAGTCGAGAATTTCGCCGTCGCTTCCCAGCCCCAGCGCGCGGATAAACACCGTGATGGGAATTTTGCGGTTTTTATCGATACGGACATAGAAAACGTCGTTCACGTCGTTTTCATACTCAAGCCATGCGCCCCTGTTCGGGATAACCGTGGAGCTGAAAAGCTTTTTGCCCGTCTTGTCATATTCCATCTTGTAATAAACGCCCGGGGAACGAACCAGCTGTGATACGATGACGCGCTCGGCGCCGTTTATTACAAACGTGCCGCTCGAGGTCATAAGGGGAAAATCGCCCATAAAGACGTTTGATTCCTTGATTTCGCCCGTCTCTTTATTGAGCAGGCGCGCGACGACGCGCAGGGGGGCGGCGTAGGTGGCGTCCCTTTCCTTGCATTCCGTTACGCTGTAATTGGGATTGTCAACGTCAAGTGTGTAGTCCACAAAGTCGAGAACCAGATTGCCGGTGTAATCGGTTATGCCCGATACATCCTGAAATACTTCCTTCAGCCCTGTGTCTAAAAACCATTTGTAGGATTTTTTCTGTACCTCGATGAGGTTCGGCATATCGATAACCTCGTCGATTTTAGAAAAGCTCATCCTCTCATTTTTACCAAGCTTTGTCGGCTTGACATTCACCATGGGCGTATCACTCCATTCCTGATAGTTAGTCCGCTGTCTTCCATAAGGCCCCGCAACATTTTTAAAAATACCACTTGATTTTTGAAAAATTTTATGCTAATATCAACCCGTTGAAAGGGCGATAAGGGCAAGCTATGCCATTATGGTGCATTTTCTTATTTTATTTGATTGTCAAGAGTTTGTCAAGAGAAATCGCCTGTTTTTTTCACATTCTTTATGTAAAAGAAAAAATAATTCCGCAGAAGCAAAAATGCCTCTGCGGTTTCTTTTTTTGAATCAAAAGCAACGCCCGGCAAGGTTGTTTGAATCTATTCAGACGGCGCCCACGCTTTTTAAGATAAAATAGATAATGCCGTACACGACGGAGGCCGTAATTCCGTATACTAAAACAGGCCCCGCGATAATAAACATCTTCGCGCCAAGGCCAAGGATATAACCTTCGCTTTTAAACTCGATGGCAGGAGAAACAATCGAGTTTGCAAAGCCCGTGATTGGAACAAGCGTACCGGCTCCCCCGTGCTTTGCGAGCTTGTCGTATACGCCGACGCTCGTCAGCAGCGCGCCCAAAAATACAAGCGTCACAGAGGTAAGCGTCGCGGCCTCGGTCTTTTGCATGCCGCACAGCATATAAATATCGGTGAAGCCCTGCCCTATGGTGCAAATCACGCCGCCAAACAGGAACGCCTTGAGACAATCTAAAAAAAGGTGGCTGTTCGGCGACGCTTTTTCTGTCATTTTGGAATATTCTTTCTTTGATACATTCACGTAAACTCACCCTTTCACAGTCAATTATTCCCTGTTTGGGCCTGCTTAATCATATTGATTTCCGATTTTAGAACATTTTGTTAAATTTCTATTATTTATTTGCAGGCGCGGGCGTTTCGTGTATAATGATATGTGACTTGCGGTCTGTTTTTATATTTGAGGCAAGAGGTGTTTGAAACGGGCACGAACGTTTATCTGGACAACAGCGCGACGACGGCTGTATGCCGCAGCGCCGCGCAGGCGGCCTACGACATGATGACGCTGAATTACGGGAACCCTTCCTCCCTGCATACAAAAGGGCTGGAGGCCGAAAAAGAGATTACAAAGGCCCGCTGCTCCATAGCGAAGCTGCTCTGTGCGGAAAAGGCGGAAATTTATTTCACAAGCGGCGGGACGGAAGCGAACAACCTGGCCGTTTTCGGCGCTGTGGACGCAAGAAAACGCATGGGCAATAAAATTGTAACGACCGCGATTGAGCATTCCTCTGTCTTTGAAAGCTGCAGGGAGCTGGAACGGCAGGGATACGAGGTCGTTTTCCTCAAGCCGAAAAACGGCGGCCGCATCACGCCGGAGCAGATTTTTGAAGCAGTGGACAATAAAACGGTACTCGTCAGTATTATGCTCGTCAACAACGAAACGGGCGCCATTCAGCCGGTAGAAACCGCAAGGAAGGCCGCCGTGCAAAAATGCGCGCCGGCGCTTATCCACTGCGACGCGGTGCAGGCGTTTGGAAAAATCCCGGTTTCGCCGCGTAAGCTTGGAATCGACCTGCTCACGGTTTCCTCGCACAAAATACACGGCCCGAAGGGGACCGGCGCGCTGTATGTAAAAAACGGCGTGCGCATTACGCCGCGCACGTTCGGCGGCGAGCAGGAAAACAGGCTGCGCCCCGGGACAGAGGCCGCCCCGCTGATTGCGGGCTTTGGAGCCGCCGTGCGGGAAATCGATTTAAACACGATAGAAGAAATCCGCGCATTGCGCGACTACTGCGCCGAACAGGTTATGAAGCTTGAGGGCACGGTTCTGCACTCAGACGGAAGCTGCCTTCCCTATATTGTCAATTTCTCCGTGCTCGGGATAAGGAGCGAAACCATGCTCCATTTCCTCGCGGCAAGGGGTATCTATATTTCCAGCGGCTCCGCGTGCGCAAAAGGGAAGAAGAGCCATGTGCTTACGGCGCTCGGGCTTTCCGCGGAGGAAAGCGACAGCGCGCTGCGCGTAAGCTTTTCAAAATATAACACGAGAGCCGACGTGGATTGCCTGATAGCGGCAATCGATGAAGGAATGCGCACGCTTGCAAGGCGGTAGGAAAGCGTGAAAAGCAAAAGAAGGATGAAGAGGGTAAAAAATGAAGGAAATGATACTGATAAAGGTCGGCGAGCTTGCCTTAAAGGGCCTGAACAGGCGCACCTTTGAGGACGTGCTCGTCAAAAATATAAAAAGAAGCATTTCATATTTAGGGCCGTTTGAAGTCAAAACGGCACAATCGACCGTATATGTCACGCCGCTCAGGGACGGCGCCGACCTCGACGAGGCGGCGCGCCGTATCGGATGCGTGTTCGGTATCGCCGCCTATTCCAGGGCGTGCTTTGCTGAAAAAAGCATGGACAGCATCAAGATAAACGCGTTGGAATATTTAAAGGAGCAGCTGGAGCTTGTAAGCACCTTTAAGGTAGAGGCTAAGCGTTCCGACAAGCAGTTCCCCCTGAAATCGCCGCAAATCTGCGCCGAGCTGGGCGGGTATTTGCTTGAGCATTTCCCCCACCTGGGCGTCGATGTACATAACCCTGAGCTGACCGTCACGGTGGAGGTACGAGATTTCGGCGCGTATATCCACGGGCAGGCCCTGCGCGGCGCGGGCGGCATCCCCGTCGGCACGGGAGGACGGGCGGCTATCCTCATCAGCGGCGGCATCGACAGCCCTGTCGCGGCTTATATGATGGCAAAACGCGGCGTAGAGCTTACCGCCGTCCATTTTGCAAGCCCGCCCTACACGAGCGAGCGCGCCGAAGAAAAGGTCAAGGAGCTCCTTTCGATTGTTTCGCGCTTCAGCGGCAGGATGGTCATGCATACCGTCCCGTTTACGGAAATCCAGGAGGAAATCCGTAAAAACTGCCCGGAGGAGCTGTTCACCATCATCATGCGCCGTTTTATGATGCAGATTGCCGAACGAATCGCGCGGGAAAACGAATGCGCGGCCCTGATTACGGGCGAAAGCCTGGGGCAGGTAGCAAGCCAGACGATTCACGCCATCTCCTGTACGGACGAGGCGTGTTCCATGCCTGTGTTCCGTCCGCTCATTGGGATGGACAAGGATGAAATTATTACGACGGCGCGCAGAATCGGCACGTTTGAAACCTCTATCCAGCCGTACGAGGACTGCTGCACGGTATTCACGCCCAAGCACCCGCGCACAAGGCCGGTGCTGAAATTTGTAAAGCTCGCGCAGGAGGAGCTGGATTGCGAGGGGTTAATCGAACGCGCTGTAGAAAACACATATTGTACGAAAATCGGTTATATGAAATAAAGGAAAGCCGCGCACACCTGCGCTTATGATACAGGACAGAATACGGGAGGTATATGCCATGAATGCTGAAATATATTCGGTACGCAGCGGCAAGGAGGAAACGCAGTCATTGAACAAGGCGCTGCCCTCCGTTATGGAAGAGCTGCGCCAGTCGGGCGTCAATATTCTCTATAAGACAGAGATGGACCCCGACCGTGTCAAAATACTGGAAGGAATCAATCAGTCAATCGATTCCAAGGACGATATTGAATTAATCGTCATGGCAAACGCACTCGACGGCAAAGAAGACAACGCCGCGTTTGAGGCGCTCTGCGGCCTTGCCGCAAACCATACGACGCCCGACAGGGAAAAGCTTAAGGAGCTGCACGAGCAGGGCCTGCCCGACCTTGTCATGGCAATGGACTATCCCGCGCAGCGGGAGGAAGAGGCAAAAGAGGACCCCACCGCTCCCGCCTTTGCCAACGCGCTTTCCATGGGCAACATGGGAAACGGCTATGAAGGCTACTGCTTTTTCTGCTACGGCAAAAAAATCGTGCTTCTGCCAAAAGAAAGCCTGACGGGCGTACCCGCCGGCCAAATGATAAAACAGGGCGTTTATTTTGCCCTGACGAACAGCCCGCTCCCGGACGGGGAGCTTACGCAAAAGGGGGTATCTTTTATTCCAAAGCCAATTACACAGGACACTAAGAAAAAAAAGAAGGGCTTCTGGAGCGGCGTAATCCCCAAAAAGGGCGACAGCGGCAAGGAAATTGCCCGCAAAATCGTTTTAATCGTCGCGTCGCTTACATTCCTTTTTACTGCTGGATACCTAATCAACTACCTCGTAATCCAGCCGATGCTCAACGATAATACCGTTCACGAGATTCAGGAAACCGGTCACATGGACGAACCTATAAAGGAAACCGACCCCAAAACCGGCGAGGTTACCAATACGATTTCCCACGACTGGGACGCGCTCAAGAAAACGAATAAAGAAATAGTCGGCTGGCTGAAAATCGACAATACCGATTATCTCGACTACCCCGTGCTGCAGTCAAAAACCGATACCATCAGCACTCAGAAATACCTGTATGCCGACTATAAGGGAAATTACAGCGGCTACGGGAGCCTGTTTATCGACTACCGCAGCAAGCAGGGGGCCGACTCCAAAAATGTTATTATCCACGGCCACCATATGAACGACGGCCGCATGTTTGCGGGATTGATGGGATACGGGCGTACCTCGGGCGACCTCGATTTTTACAAAAAGCACCCGGTCATCCATTTCGATACGCCTGAGGGCGACGCGCAATGGAAGATTATTTCCGTTTATAAAACGAATACGCTCGAATCACAGGGCGAATACTTCGATTACCTGACCGGCACGTTTGCAAGCGACGCCGAATTTATGAATTATGTTTATTTAATCCGCGAGCGCTCCCTGTTTGATATCCCCGTAGACGTCAACGAAAACGACCAGCTGCTCTCGCTCTCCACCTGCTCCTATGAATTCAGCGAGTTCCGTACGGTAGTCGTCGCAAGAAAGGTGCGCAAGGGAGAAAGCTCCAAGGTCGACGTCAAAAAGGCCGCGATTAATTCCGACGCTTTGTGGCCGGACGTCTATTACAACACCTACGGCGGTACAAAGCCGAAGGTCACGAGCTTTTCCAAAGCGTATAAGGCCGGCCAAATCGACTGGTACGACGGCAAGGGAAAGCTAAAGGGCAAGGAACGCGCTTTTACCCTCTACGACAACACAAAAAAAGAAGAGGAAACACAGCCTGCTACTGAAAAGGCAACCGCTGCGCCCGTTCAGAAAATTGAAAACATCAACATTTTTTTCGACTATTCCTCCGTTACGATGAACGTGGGTGATAAAAGTAAAATAACCGTACAATGGAATCCCACAAACACAACCGATAAATCTGTTACATGGTATAATTCCAATATTAACGTCGTATCGGTCGCAAGCAACGGTACGCTTACGGCGGTCGGCCCGGGCACAGCCACTGTCCGTGCAGTTACAAAAAACGGGAACCAGGCGGAATGCACCGTCAAGGTTATCCAGCCGGTTACCGGCATTGGCCTCAATTGGGCGGGCTATAACCTGAATATTGGTACGACGGTACAGCTTAAGGTCAACGTTTCCCCGTCTAACGCGTCCTATCCGGCCGTTACCTGGCGTTCCTCAAACCCCGCGGCCGCTACAGTCGACGCAAACGGCCTTGTAACGGCGAAGGGCGCCGGAACCGCTAAGATTACCGCATCGACGGACAACGGGCTGACGGCAACCTGTATCATAAAGGTCTATGCGCCTGTGCCGCCCCCAAGCAGCTCGCAGCCTTCGACAAGCGCGCCGGACAGCGGTACCGACGCCGGGGCCGGTAATTCCGATACCGCCGCCACGGCCGCGGCACAGTAAACCTAAACCGAAAAGTAAGACGGTGAATTAATATGATAAAATGCGGACTGGTTTTTTATATGGCCCACCAGACCGGCTATTGCGAAACAGCGATTTCCGGCTGCCTTGCTGCAGCCGGGTTAAATCCCGTGGACGTCAGCGCTGCTTTTTCCCCCGGGCATCTTGTGGACGCTCTGAACGAAGCGTTCAGCCATGAAAATATTGTTTTTGTGGTGGGCGGCCTTGCGAGAAAGGATGAAAACAACCTGGCGCAGGTGCTTTCCAAGGCGCTTTCCACCGGCGTCCCTCCCCAGGTACAAAAAATAGAGGGGCCGGCAGGCACGGCGCAAGGCTATTTCCTTAAGAGCGGAAAGCAGGCGCTGATTGCGCTTCCCGACGACCCGGAACAAATATCCCTGCTGTGCAGCCCGGCGCTGTTGGCGGCGGCAAAGGAAGCTTAAAATTTATTTCCGAATATTTCATTGACTTTTCTATTTTGCCGTGGTATACTAATAAAAGTATTCAAAATGCTATCTTAGGCGCGCATGTTTTTGTAAGTCATGGTTCGTTTTGATGATTTACAAAAATGTGCGCGCTTTAAATTGCACCAACGGATATGAATTTTTTAGATGGAGGTACCAGAATGAACAACGGTACAGTAAAATGGTTTAACTCAGAAAAAGGCTTTGGATTTATTTCCAACGACGACGGCAGCGGCGACGTATTCGTACATTTCTCCGCGATTGCTTCCGACGGCTACAAAACGCTCAACGAAGGCCAGAAGGTCACGTTTGATACGGAAGCCGACCCGAAGAACAGCAGCAAGGTAAGAGCGGTCAACGTTTGCCCCTGCTGATTAGCTGAAAAAACACAAAGCATCCGGCGGAGCCTCACGGTTCCGCCGGATTTTTGTTTTGAAAAGGCCCCCTTTTTATAGAAACGGGAATTGCAAAAACAGAAAAACCCTGATATAATAAAGTGATATTTTGAGCATGTTTACATTATGGTGAAGCATATGAGGATGAGAAGAAAGCCCTGGGCGCGTCCCGAGCTTGCCGCGTGCGGCTTTTTTGTGGATAATCCCCCGGAAAACAGGGGGAAATGGGCAGAGTGGTTTCCAAAAAAACAGCCGCTGCAGCTGGAGCTGGGCTGCGGAAAAGGCGGGTTTATGGCGCAGCTTGCCCTGCAGAACCCCAACGTCAATTACCTTGCGGTCGATATCAAAAGCGAGGTGCTCGCGGTTGGACGGCGCAATATTGTAAAGCTATTTGAAGAAAACGGCCGGCCGGTCGATAATATCGCGCTGATGTCGCAGGATATCGAGCGTATTGACCAAATGCTCTCTCCCGACGACCAAATCGAGCGTATTTACATCAATTTTTGTAATCCATGGCCGAAGGCCAAGCATAAAAAGCGCAGGCTCACCTTCCCGAAACAGCTAAATCTTTATAAAACCTTTTTGGCGAAAGGCGGGGAAATCCGCTTTAAAACGGATGACAAAGCGCTTTTTTACGACAGCCTCTGCTACTTTGGCGAGGCGGGGTTTTCTGTTATATTCCGTACAGACGACCTGCATCACAGCGAGGTTCCGGACAATATTGAAACCGAGCACGAAAAAATGTTTACGGAAATGGGCAAGCCCATTTATTACTGCATAGCCGTAAACCGGTGAAATACCGGTTATCCCAGTGGAAAGGAGGACGGGGCATGAAACGAAAGATTACCGCGGCCGTTTTGGCCGTGCTTTTGGCAAGCCTTATGCTTACCGGCTGCACGCCGTCAGGCTTTGATAATTCAGATTTGCTGCGCCCGCCCCGCGCCACGGGAGACAAGGCGGAAATCCAGGAGGTCATCGAAGCAAAGGCGGGCGGCGATTACACGCTGAAATACCCGCAGAACGGCGACTACCATTCCGCAATTACAACGACAGACCTCGACGGCGACGGGACGCCCGAGGCCATTGCCCTTTACAGGCCGGCGGGGGATTCCGCCGCGACGCACGTCCTGTTTATTAAAGAGATAGACGGGGTATGGCAGGAAATCGGCGATTTTGCCAACCAAAATACGGAGGTCGATAAAATATGCCTTGGTGACCTCGACGGGGACGGCAAAAACGAGGTGGTCGTCAGCTGGAGCAATTTTGTTGCGCCCGTCAACCAGATGACCGCCTATACCTTTAACGGCAACCATACAACCGAGCATACCGTATCTGAAACCTACTCCCAGCTTATTGTGGAGGATTTGACTGGCGACGGCCATGACGACATCATCCTGCTGTCGCTTGGCGCCTCTGAAATTCCGGCTACCGCAAAGCTTTTGCAGTTCAACCCGGAGGTCCAGTCGCTGTTTGTCCGTTCCGTTACAGAAATGAGCAACAGCGTTACCCGCTACGCAAGTGTCCAGAAGGGAAGGACTTCCGATGGTAAAAACGCTGTTTTCGTAGACGGCATTTCTCCCAACAGCACCATGACCACAGAGGTTTTGTATTGGAACGAAGCGGATTCCTCATTAAAGAACCCGCTTTATGACACATCGGATAAAAACATGCCGACAAACCAGACGGAACGCGTCAGCTCCACGGTCTGCAAGGATATCGACAGCAACGGCGTAATGGAGATTCCAATCGTCGAGCTGATGAAAAAGCAGGTGTTTGAAAAGGACGAAACCGTCTGCAACCAAACGAACTGGAATTCTATCAGCACAAAGGACGCAAAGCTGCAAACGGTAATGGAAACCGTTATCAACGCAACCGACGGCTATTACTTTATTCTCCCGGACAAGTGGAAGAACAAGGTAACGGCACGCATCGATACCACCGCGCGCTCCATGACATTTTATGAATGGAAGACTGCGGGCAGAGTACAGAGTAAAGGAAGCGTCCTGCTGACCATACAGGTATTCACCCAAAAGGACTGGTCCGAGCGCAAGGATACAAGCGGGTTTGTCGAGCTGCTGGGCAGCTCGGGGCTGACCTACGCGGTCAACATCCCGCAGGAGGGCTCGAGCCTGCTGCTTCCCATGAGTGAAATCGACAGTAATCTTGAGCTGCTTAACAGCAACGCACCGTGACACAGCTGGAAAGGAAGGACAGAAATGAAAAAAATATTGGTATGTGAAGATGAAGCGACCATCCGCGACTTTGTTGTAATCAACCTGACGCGGGCGGGATATGACGTAGTGGAGGCAGACTGCGGTGAGGCCGCCCTCCAGAAATATGACGAGATGGGCGGGGATTTTGACGTCGCGATTCTCGATATTATGATGCCCGGCATCGACGGCTTTGCCGTGTGCAAGGAGCTTAGGAGCCGCAACGGGAGCATCGGTATTATTATGCTGACTGCGCGCACGCAGGAGATGGACAAGGTGACCGGCCTGATGCTTGGAGCGGACGATTATGTCACAAAGCCGTTTTCCCCGTCAGAGCTGGTTGCGCGTGTAGACGCTTTGCACAGAAGGGTCATGCTTGCGCAGCAGCGCGACGAAAACAACTTTAAAGAAGAGCTGAAGTCAGGCGACTTCGTTTTAAACCTGAGGAACCGCGCGCTGCTCAAAAACGGCAAGATGATTGAGCTGACGCAGGTGGAATTTCAAATTATGGAATACTTCTTCTCGAATCCCGGCACGGCCCTCGACCGCACCGATATCCTCACGCACGTTTGGGGCGACCAGTATGTGGGCGAGGAAAAAATCGTCGATGTAAACATCCGCCGCCTGCGTATGAAAATCGAGGACGAGCCGAGCAACCCCAAGCATATCGTGACCGTTTGGGGTCTCGGCTACAAATGGGACGCCTGAGTCTTTCAGGCGGGCTACTAAAGAAATGATTTCAGAAGGGAGCTGACCACAGGTGAAAAAGGGCATTACGCGCCGCTGGCTTATCAATACGCTCGGCGTAATCCTTGCAATCCTTGTGACAATTATTGTCGTGCTCTCCTTTTCAATCCAGACCTTCTATTACAACGGAATCCAGCAGACCATCAGCGGCCGAAGCAACGAGCTTGTTAACTTTTTTGGCAACTACACGGCGGCCGATACAGAGCAGTTCAACACGACCGCGCGTGAATACGTTGAGAATTTTCCGGACAAAGAGCTGATGGAGCTGATGGTCGTCAACAGCTACGGAAAGGTGATTATTACCTCAACCGGCTTTGCGCCGGACGAGTCGCAGTCCATGCCCGACTATGAGAAAGCCAAAAACGACCCTGAGGGCTTTGGCCTATGGACTGGAAATTTAAGCTCCGGCGAAGAGGTCATGACCGCAACCCGCGTCATCCAAAATTCAAACGGGGAAATCATCGGCGCGGTCCGGTATGCCGTCTCACTGGAGGCAGCCAACCGCAAAATTTTCCTGGCTATCACGGCGCTTATTCTCGCAGGGCTTTTCATCACGTTTTTCGTTGTTATCTCCGGCGCTTATTTTATCCGTTCCATCGTCAATCCGGTGCGTGAAATGAGCGCGACCGCAAACCGGATTGCGCAGGGCGATTTCAACGCAAAGCTCGATAAAATGTACGACGACGAAATTGGCGAGCTGTCCGATTCCATCAATTATATGGCGCACGAGCTGGCCGCGTCTGAAAAAATGAAAAACGATTTTATCTCCTCTGTCTCGCATGAGCTGCGCACACCGCTTACCGCTATCAAGGGCTGGGCGGAGACGATGCAGCTTGGCGGTGTTTCCGACCCGAAAACTATGGAAAAGGGCATGTCGGTCATTGTCAAGGAATCGGAGCGCTTGACGGGCATCGTCGAGGAGCTGCTCGACTTTTCACGCATCCAAAGCGGCAGGATGGTACTGATGATGGATAAAATCGATTTGCTCGCGGAGCTCGACGAGGCAATTTATATGCTGCGTGAACGGGCGCTGGGCGAAAACAAGCATTTGCTCTATGACGAGCCCGACCATGTCCCGCCGGTGATGGGCGATAAAAACAGGCTGAGGCAGGTCTTTATCAATATCATGGACAACGCCCTGAAATACACGCCGGCAAGCGGCGTCATCGGCATCCAGGTAACAAGCGACGCCGACAACATCAAAATCGCCATCAGCGACAACGGCTGCGGCATTCCGGCAGTGCATATGCCGCATATCAAGGACAAGTTTTACAAAGCAAACCAGACGGTGCGCGGCTCCGGCATTGGGCTTGCGGTCGCGGATGAAATTATGCAGCTACACGGCGGTTCGCTCGATATTGAAAGTACGGAAGGCATTGGTACCACCGTTACGCTTACTATCCCCGTTTTACACGAGGAGGAAGAACAGGAGCAGGCGTAAGCCTGTTCCTTTTTACTGTGCGAAATTCATGATAATTTAACAAATCGTCCCTGAAAAACGATTATAATGTCATTGCAGGCAAGTCATTTTCTTTTATATAAATCATATCGGATTGTCCGCTTGCGGCAGACCGGACAGGAGAATAATATGGCGACAGATAAAACAAAAAGGATTACCTCCATCGGCGGTAGCGCGTTGATTGAGGGCATTATGATGCGCGGCCCGAAACGCACGACCGTTGCGGTGCGCATGGGAGAAGACGACATTTATACGGAGGACCTTCCCTTTAAAAGCCTCGCGCAGCGCTTTAAAATATTCCGTGTGCCCCTCATCCGCGGCGTTGGGGGCCTTATCGATTCCATGCGCCTGAGCTTTAAGGCGCTTTCCCTTTCGGCTGAAAAGGCGATGGACAGTATTCCGGAGGATGAGCAGGAGCAGCCCTCCAAATTTGAAAAGTGGATTGACCGCGTATTCGGCGACAAGTTTATGAAGGTGCTGATGATTTTCGCTTCCGTTATAGGCGTGGCGCTCGCCATCGGGCTGTTTTTCGTGCTTCCCACATGGCTTTATAATATTACCTCGAACGCGGCCACCTTTTTACAGGGCAACATGCTGTTCCGCAGCGTATTTGAAGGCGTTTTACGGATTGGCCTGTTTCTCCTATACGTCATTTTGTGTACACAAATGAGCGATATGAAGCGCGTATTCCAGTACCACGGCGCGGAACATAAGACCATTTTCTGTTATGAAAACGAAGAAGAGCTGACGGTCGAAAACGTGCGCAGGCAAAGCCGGTTCCATCCCCGCTGCGGCACGAGCTTTATGATTATCATGCTGCTTCTGGGTATCATCATCGGGCTGTTCGTCCCGTTTACTAACCCGTTTGTGCGCAGCGCGGTCAAAATATTGCTGCTTCCGATTTCCTGCGGACTCGGCTATGAGCTGATTAAAATCTGCGGTAAATACGACAATGCGTTTACAAGGATTGTCGCAGCGCCCGGCCTCTGGGCACAGCGCATTACGACAAAAGAGCCGGACGATACAATGATTGAGGTCGCAATCAAAGCGATGAAATGCGTCATTCCGGAAGACGGCTCCGACCTTCTGAAAAAGTAACGCTATGACATACAAGGAGCTTTACCGGAAAACAAAAAATACGTTTTTACAGGCGGGGATAGAAAGCCCCGCCTTTGACGCGTCCTGCCTTTTGGAGCACTGCTTCGGCATCGGCAGGCAGGGGCTTATCATGAATGGAAGCCAGACGGCTCCTGCGGGCGGCATCCCCCGTTTTCAGTTGCTTTGCGAGCGCCGCGCAAAGGGCGAACCGCTCCAGTACCTGCTCGGCTCCTGGGATTTTATGGGAAGGCAGTTTTTTGTCGGCCCCGGCGTTTTGATTCCGCGTGAGGATACGCAGGCCACGGTGCTTCGGGCGCTTGAATTGCTGTCCCCCGTCCCCCGTCCCCGTATCGCCGACCTGTGCGCAGGCAGCGGCGCGATTGCCGTAACGCTTGCCAAGGAACGGCCGCAAAGCGACGTTACCGCGCTTGAGCTTTCAGACAAAGCGTTCGGTTATCTTAAAAAAAATATAAGGCATAACAACGCCCTGAACGTGCGCGCCGTAAAGGGCGACGTATTCAGGGACTTTCACAAATTTGAGCGGGGGGCGTTCGACGCTGTCGTCTCAAACCCGCCGTATATCGAAACGGAAGAAATCGGCACGCTCCAAAGGGAGATTTCTTTTGAGCCGAAAATGGCGCTCGACGGCGGGCCTGACGGCCTGCTGTTCTACCGGGCAATCATAAAGGACTGGGCGCCGTTGCTCCGCCCCGGCGGCATTATGGCGTTTGAGGTCGGGGAGGGCCAGGCTCAGCCGGTAAAATCAATTTTCTTGGAGTATGGCTTTTCCGGCATCAGCTTTGCAAAGGATATCGGCGGAACAGACCGCTGTATCAGCGCCGTTAAAATTTAATATCTTTGTCCTCTCCTTTCCTGCTGTTCCATATATGAAACAGCAGCAGCGCAAGCAATCGAAAAAACGTTCTATTTTTATTGCAATTCCTCTGAATATCGGTTATAATTGCAATTGGAAACGCAAGAAAAACACTTATCCTATTACGGGTATCGGAGGTATTACAGCATGGCAGCAGATAATAAGGCGAAAGCGCTGGAAACGGCAATTTCCCAGATTGAAAAACAATTCGGAAAGGGCGCCGTCATGCGCCTTGGGCAAAATGAGCATATGAACGTCGGGCACGTCTCTACGGGCAGCCTTTCGCTCGATATCGCGCTGGGTATCGGCGGCCTTCCCAGGGGAAGGATTATCGAAATTTACGGGCCGGAATCCTCCGGTAAAACCACGCTGTCCCTGCACTGCATCGCACAGGGGCAGAAGGACGGCGGCAACGTCGCGTTTATCGACGTTGAGCACGCGCTTGACCCCGTGTATGCGGCGGCGCTCGGCGTAGACGTAGATTCCCTGCTTGTCTCACAGCCGGACACCGGCGAGCAGGCGCTTGAAATCACCGAAGCGCTCGTGCGCTCCGGCGCAATCGATGTAATCGTCGTAGACTCCGTCGCGGCGCTCGTGCCGAAGGCGGAAATCGAGGGTGAAATGGGCGACTCCCACGTGGGCCTTCAGGCAAGGCTGATGTCGCAGGCGCTGCGCAAGCTCGCGGGAGCCATCTCAAAATCCAACTGCGTTGCAATCTTCATCAACCAGCTGCGTGAAAAGGTCGGCGTAGTCTACGGCAACCCGGAGGTCACCCCGGGCGGCAGGGCGCTGAAATTCTATTCGTCCGTGCGTATCGACATCCGCCGCATTGAAACGCTCAAGGCAAACGGCGAAATGATTGGCTCGCGCACCAGGGCGAAGGTCGTGAAAAACAAAATCGCTCCGCCGTTTAAAGAAGCGGAGTTCGACATCATGTACGGCAGCGGAATCTCCCGCGAGGGCGAGCTAATTGACCTGGCCGTCAAAGCGGACGTTATCCAAAAAAGCGGCGCGTGGTTCTCCTACGGGGATGTGCGCCTCGGCCAGGGCCGCGACAACGTCAAGATTTTTTTCCGGGATAATCCCGACATCGCCTCTAAAATCGAGGCGGAGCTGATGGATAATATCGGCCTGCTCGTAAATAAAATGGGCCCGGGCGCAAGAGCGCCCAGGGGCGGCAAAGCGCCGGCTCCTGTCGCCGCGGCAGCCCCCGCCCCTGCGCCGGAGGCAAAGCCCGCCGCGGCAACAAATAAGGCAAGCATCGACATCATGGTGGAAGACTGATGCTCATCACCGCCATTGAACCGCGCAGGAAGGGCCTGAGCGCCGTCTACATTGACGGAGAGCTTGCTATGAGGCTCGACACACAGACTCTTTTAGAACGGCATATAAAGCCGGGAACGGAGCTTTCAGACGAAGCGCTGCATGAGCTCATCAGCCAGTCTGACACACGCCGCGCAAAGGAAAAGGCCCTAAACCTCATTTCTTACCGCGACCACTCCAAAAAGGAGCTGACCGATAAAATCAGGCGCACCTGCTCAGAGCAGGCGGCGCAGGCCGCCGCCGAACGTATGGAGGAGCTAGGCCTCATCGACGACGAAGCCTACGCGCGCCGCCTTGCGCAGGAGCTGGTTTATAAAAAACACCTGTCCCCCACGGCGGCGGCATACAAGCTGCGGGAAAAGGGCGTCGGCCGTGAGCTGATAGAAGAAATCCTTTTGGAATACGAGGTACCCGCGCAGGAGCAGATTGCAGCGCTCCTTAAGGGCAAATACGCAAATAAAACAGCAGACGAAAAAAGCCGCAGACGTACTGTCGCGGCTTTACAGCGTATGGGATACCGCTGGGGGGATATCAAGCCTGTTTTAGAGGAGCTTACCCCCGCCGAGGAAGAATATTGAGCGGATGCTGTTTTCATGCAGCCGCAAACAGATAAGGAAGTCGTTTATGTCTTATAAAGTTGGAATTATAAGCCTTGGCTGTGCGAAAAACAGGGTAGACGCGGAAATGATGCTTTATACCCTGCGCGAGGCGGGCTTTCATATTGTGGACGACCCCGCTATGGCTGACGCCGCCATTATTAATACATGCGGGTTTATCGAGTCCGCAAAGCAAGAGAGCATAGAGGAGATATTAGAGCTTGCAAAGCTCAAAAAAGAAGGGCGTATCAAGGCGATTATCGTCACCGGCTGCTTAAGCGAGCGCTACCAGGGCGACGTGATGAAGGAGCTTTACGAGGTGGACGCTGTCATTGGCATCGGCGCAAACGCCGGTATTGCAGATATCGTGGCAAAAGCGCTAAGCGGCGAAAAGGTCGAGGCCTTCCCTGACAAGCTCAAAATGCCGCTTACAGGCGGCAGGGTTCAGAGCACGCCGCTCCATTACGCTTACCTGAAGGTAGCCGACGGCTGTGACAACCGCTGCACCTACTGCGCTATCCCGCTGATTCGCGGGCCTTTCCGCAGCCGAACCCTGGAGGATTTGACCGAAGAAGCGCAGCTGCTTGCGAAAAGGGGCGTAAAGGAACTGATTGTAATTGCGCAGGACACCACGCGCTACGGCGAGGATTTATACGGCAGGCTGATGCTGCCGGAGCTGCTGCGCAGGCTGTGTGGAATCGACGGAATCGAGTGGATTCGCCTGCTTTACTGCTATCCCGACCGCATGACGGACGAGCTAATCGATACCATCGCTTGCGAAGACAGGATTTTAAAATACATAGACCTGCCGCTCCAGCATTGCAGCGGCGGCGTGCTCAAGGCCATGAACCGCCGCGGCGATAAGGAAAGCCTGGCCGCGCTGCTTGCAAAAATCAGAGACAGGATTCCCGGTGTGGTGCTGCGCACGACGCTGATTACCGGCTTCCCCGGTGAAACGGAGCAGGACTTCGAGGAGCTTTCCCAGTTTGTAAATGACGTCCGTTTTGAACGGCTTGGCTGTTTTCCTTATTCACAGGAGGAGGACACGCCCGCCGCGTCGTTTAAAAATCAAATCGACGAAGAAATAAAGCTGCGCCGGCAGGAAATTATCATGGAACAGCAGCATACAATTATGGAGAGGTACTGCCAGGGCCTAATCGGAAAAACCATAACGGTCTTGACCGAAGGCTACGACCGCTACGCGGAGTGTTATTTTGGAAGGTCGGCTGCCGACTCCCCCGACGTGGACGGCAAGGTCTTTTTCACCGCAGACGGAAAAAAGCCGAAGGCCGGGCAGTTCGTGCAGGTAATGGTGGACGATTATCTCGACTGCGACCCAATCGGCACGCTCGTACAGTAATTTTCATGTTGGAAACTCTTTAGAACGGTGGGCTATCTTATGAACACACCCAATAAACTGACCCTGCTGCGTATTATACTCGTCCCGTTTTTTGTCGCGGCGCTGCTTATCACCGCGCTGCCCCACAACTTCTTGATTGCGGGGCTGATTTTTGCCGCCGCGTCGCTTACCGACATGTTTGACGGGAGGCTTGCGCGCAAAAACAACCAGGTAACGGATTTCGGTAAATTCGCAGACCCCCTTGCCGACAAAATCCTCGTGCTTTCCGCTCTGATATGCTTTGTGGAGCTCGGCATCGTCGGCGCCGTCCCGGTTATCATTATATTGTTCCGCGAGCTTATGGTCACCTCTATGCGCCTGATTGCCGCAAACAAGGGTAAGGTCGTCGCGGCGAACCTTTGGGGAAAGTCGAAAACAGTCAGCCAGATCGCCGCAATCGGCTGTGTATTCCTGCTGCAATATGTCCTGGAGCTGATGCACATGAACGTCATACGCATGTCGCCCGACGCGCTTTACGCATGGGAATGCGTCGTGATGATTGCCGACAACGTTTTAATCTGGATATCCGTCGTTTTTGCTGTGATTTCCGGCGTAATTTACATCAAGGACAATAAGGAATTCATTGAAAACGCACGCTGATTATATTTTTTCAGGAAAAACCGTTTGCAATTTTGCGAACCTGTTATATAATGGAAGCGTATTCTGATATAGAACAAATGCGTTTACCGGGAGAAGTAGCGGGAAATTTCTTCAACAGAGAGAGGCCGTAGCAGCTGGAATCGGCCTTTGACAGAAAGCCTGTGAAATGCACCCGTCAGCACACAGCGGGAAAACGAGAGTATCGCTGTGCGGCCGCCCCCGTTACAGGGCGCACAAGGGCGGATTTCTTATCCGCTGAACTTGGGTGGAACCACGGAGCAATCGCCCCGTCCCTGTTATGAGGGGCGGGGCTTTTTATTGTGCTTTACGCGGCTTTCACGAAAACCACTCGGAAAGGAAGGGCCGGTTATGTTTGATACACTAAAAGCAGATTTGGACTCTATCATAGCGCGCGACCCCGCGGCGCGCAGCCGGGCAGAGGTCTATTTCCTATATTCAGGCTTCAAGGCGCTGCGCGCTTACCGCAAATCGAACTGGTTTTACCGCCATAACATGAAGTTCATCGCGCGCTTTATTTCACAGCGCAGCCGTCATAAAACCGGGATAGAAATCCATCCAGGTGCAACAATAGGCAGGGGGCTGTTTATTGACCACGGCATGGGCGTCGTCATCGGTGAAACAACCATCATTGGCGACAACTGTACCATATACCAAAATGTGACGCTCGGCGGAACCGGCAAGGAGCACGGCAAGCGCCATCCCACGCTCGGCGACAATGTGCTCGTCGGGGCTGGCGCAAAGGTGCTCGGCCCGTTCAAGGTTGGGGACAACGCGCGCATTGCTGCGGGCGCCGTCGTGCTCGACGAGGTACCGCCCAACTCCACGGCGGTCGGCGTTCCGGCGCGCATCGCGCGCATCAACGGGGTAAAGAATAACGACTGCCTCGACCACATCCATGTAGCCGACCCGGTCGCCCAGCAGCTGTGCAGGCTCGAATACCTGTATACAAAGCTTGAGCGCCAGGTGAATTTACAGGGGAAGGAAAACAAAACGGAACCAAACGTTTGACCAGAATAAAGGGAGGAACATCCGATGAAAATTTACAATACGCTGACAAGGCAGAAGGAAGAGCTCAAAACCATCAAGCCAAACGAGGTGAAAATTTACGCCTGCGGGCCTACGGTCTATAACTATATCCATATTGGCAACGCACGGCCTATCTGCATTTTCGACATCCTGCGCCGGTATCTGGAATACCGCGGCTATCAGGTTACGTTTGTCCAGAATTTCACCGATATTGACGATAAAATCATAAACAAGGCAAACGAGGAAGGCGCCGATTACCTGACCGTCGCGCTGCGCTACATCGACGAATATAAAAAGGACGCCGAGGGCCTTCAAGTCCACGAGGCGACCATCCATCCCAAAGCGACGGAGAACATGGATGAAATCATCCGTATTGTAAAAACGCTTATCGATAAGGGCTACGCTTACGCCGTACAAAACGGCGACGTTTACTTTCGCACGAATAAGTTCCATGAATACGGCAAGCTTTCCCATCAGCCGCTCGAGGATTTGGAGGCGGGCGCGCGTATTACCGTGGGAGAAGTTAAGGAAAACCCAATGGATTTTGCCGTGTGGAAATCAGCAAAGCCCGGCGAGCCAATGTGGGAGGCCCCCTGGGGCAAAGGCCGTCCCGGCTGGCATATCGAGTGCTCTGCCATGGCACGGCGGTATCTTGGGGATACCATAGATATCCACTGCGGTGGACAGGATTTGATTTTCCCCCACCATGAAAATGAAATCGCGCAGAGCGAATGCTGCAATGGCGTGCCGTTTGCCCACTACTGGATGCATAACGGCTATATCAATGTGGATAACAAAAAAATGAGCAAATCTGAGGGCAACTTCTTCACCGTGCGCGATGTCGCGGAAAAATACGGCTACGAACCTATCCGTTATATGCTCATTTCCTCCCATTACCGCAGCCCAATCAACTACAACACAGAAATTATAGAGCAGTGCAAAGCATCCCTCGACCGGCTGCGCAACTGCCGCGACAATACGGTGTTTGCCCTGCAAAACGCCGCCATAGAAAAGAACGAAACGGACGAGGAGGCAAAGGCGAAGCTTGCGCTCCACCGCGATAAATTTATAGAAGCGATGGACGACGACCTAAACACCGCCGACGCGATTGCCGCCGTATTTGAGCTTGCGAGGGACATCAACACGCAGCTCTCCCCAGCAAACAGCCCGTCACAGGATTTATGCAGGTTCTGCCTTGATTTATTCGACGAACTCAACGGCGTGCTCGGTTTAATCAGCGTAAAAAAAGAGCAGTCGCTCGACGAGGAAATCGAAGCGCTTATCGAGCAGCGTACGCAGGCCAGAAAAAATAAGGACTGGGCGACGGCAGACAAAATCCGCGACGAGCTAAAGGCGCACCATGTTATTCTGGAGGACACGCCGCAGGGCATAAAGTGGCGCATCGAGCAATAAAAAGCGGGGTACAAGGCCCCGTCCGCCTGATAAAAACGGGAACGAAGAGCAGTCTTCGTTCCCGTTTTTTTATTATGCATTATGGCATTTTAAAGTAAATACAGGAGACTGGCTCTCCCGGCAGCGGGGCTGTGCCGCCTGTCTCAAACTCGACGGTAAAGGGGGTGGCCGCCGTTACGTTATTGAGCGTGACGCCGCCGTCATAGGAAAGCGCCTTGTCCGTCTGAAACCGATAGGCAAGGAGAAAACCGCCGCCCGAATCCTCCCGCAGCTCAAAGCGCGCCTTGGAAAGGCCGTCGAACGGGAGGTAATCCTCCCACGCGCCGGAGCTGTTATATTCCGACATCACGAGCCTGCCGTCCGTTACGGATAGCCGCCTGTCCCCTTCGGCTGGTGTAAAAGCGGCGGCGTTACCCATATCCGCTGACACAGCCTCTCTTGCAACCTCCGCCGTATGGTGAATCAGGTTCTGCGCCTGCGTAATCTCCTGCCCGCTCAGGGCGATATTCGTGTTTTTCTGGAACGATTGCATCACGACGCCGATGACCGCCACGCTCGCGCCCGCCAAAATGGAAAGCAGCGCGATGGTTGCGACAAGCTCCGTCAGGGTCACGCCCCTCTTGCTTTTGATTTTCTTCCTTGCCACCGGGCCATTCACCTGCTTTCTCAATCGGGCGCCGTGCGTTCCGGCGCGAACGCCTCTACCGTAATATAGCTGTTGTCCTTATAATAGACAGCAACCAGAATCCTTGTCCCCGCTATCTGGATACCGCTGCTTATGCCTGAGGCATTGTTCTTCGCTTCCATTTCATAGACTGCAAACTGGATTTCCCCATCGCCCCGCGAATTTGGGAAATTACTCTCCGCCTGCATACTGTAGGCGGCCCCCTCCAGCTCACTGGAAGGGATTGCGGCGGCGGACGCATAATTATCCGTATAGGGCTTGCCGGACATTTTTTCCACTAAGGTGTCCGCCACCTGCTGCGCTTTTAGGGAAGCCTGCTCCTTCAGGCTGTCGTTTAATATATTCTGCTGCGCAAGCACGACGCCCGATACAGTCCCAACGACTACGATGGCGATTACTGCGACAGCCGCAATCAGCTCGACAAGCGTTACGCCCTTTTTGCTTTTAATCATGGCCGTAAACACCTCCCGAAAAGTTGCTGGAATCGACGCTTATGACCTTGCCTGTGCCGTCGCTCTTGTCGAGCTCCTTCTTAAAGTCGAACAGGTTTACCTTCCCGCTGATTTTGTACCTGCCGTTCTTGATGGTATAGGAATCGTCCTTGCTTACGCTTCCGTCGCTGTTATATACCGTGACAGCCACGTCGTTATAGAAGGTGACGGTCTGCTCCTCGAGCTTGGCGCCCTCTTTTCCGAGGATAAAGCTGCCCAGGTATGTGCCGAACCTCTTTTCAACGGAAAGCTCCGCGCACGCAAAGGTGATTTCACTGCTGTTCAGCCATAAATCCGCACCCGTCACATCGAGCACATCGCCCTCTACCCAGCGGAAATTGATTTTGCCGGCGGAGTAGGCGTATTGCCCGCTAAGCGGATCGCTGTTTCCGGTAATCAGGTTGTGCTGGCCCGCGGCGTCCAGGTCGTCTCCGGTGACTCCGCTTGCAGGTGTTTCCTCAGGCACATCCAGCGCGAAACCGGGATTTACGGATTCGGGGTCGGCAAGCAGCGACCAATCCCCTAAAAAGTTCTTGTTGCCATTCAATGTTTCTCCCAGTGTAAACAGGATGGTCTGCCCCGTTGTGACATCGATATATCTGGAGGCATATCTTCTTCCGCTATCATAATCAATTTCATATGTATCGCTGATATTGAATCCAAATTCAGCATCCTGCAGGTTGATATTGCCCGGAATATCGGCGTAAAAATAGTTTTCTACATGGCTTTTAGTTAAAGTTACCTTAAAAGATCTGTTGTATAGATTTAAGGTAATACCGTTTTCTTCCGGCCACTTTTTATCTTTGTTGTAAAAATACACCCGCACCGGCGCTTTCTCCGGCGTCGTGCCGGACGAACCGGGTGTGTCCGCGCCGAGTTTTCCCCCAATCAGGAAATTGACCGTACCGCCGACGGGTACGCCCGCGCCGCCTGCCTTCCGCAGGTTTCCGTCCGCGTCCGTCCAGCCGCAGCCGGCGCTTGCGGTTGCTCCCGCTGTATCAAACCCAAAATTCTCCGGGTTTGTGAAGTATGCCTTTGCTTCCGGGGAAAACAGGTTGATTCCCTCAGGGAATTCACCTTTCTTAATCTCATATACGCCCGCATAGATGACATACTGCGTCCCATCGTACCTTACGGTGGTATCGTAGGTGACTGACAGCTTGAAATCTTCTCCCGCCTGCTTTGGCGTATATACGCGCTCTTCCCCGCGCTTGCCGGAAATGGTGCTGACGCCGATTACCTGGAAATCGCCGGCGGTATTTTCGCGCCACATCCCCGTCTTATTGTTATAAACCCAGACCTCGCCCGCCTTGATTCCGTTTTTGCGGGCAGATTCCAGCCCGCCGGTATGGGAGCGGAACTTCGCCCAAGCGTCGCTCCCCGTCGGGATATCGATGAAATAAAGGTAATAGCCCTGGCTGTTGTACTGGGTAAGGCTGTCTTTCTTAACGGCGCCTTCTGTAATGGTTCCGTCATCCGCCTGCGTATAGGCCGCGTATTCTATGGAGCCGGGACCGCCTAAAGCAGCCAGCACCGGCCACTGCGCCTGGTTGTCGAGCACTACGACCGCCTGCCCAGGCTGTACGTCGGTTCCGCCGGAGAGCTGCAGCTCCAGCGAATCGATTGCCCTTCTCAGCTTGCTCGACTGCGAGCGGATTTTCTGTGCCGCCGCTGCGCGGTCGGTTATACCGAACACCTGCATCGCCTCGGTATGCGCGTCCAGCAGGTTAGCAAGCGACGCTTCGCTGTATGTAACGCTGTTGTCGTAGTACCGGTGCTCAGGGTATCCTTCCAGATAGATGCGCGCTTCACGAAGGATATCGTTGAATTTGTCGATGTCCGCTACATATGTATTGAGCAGCTTCGTATATGTCCCAAACTCATTGAAGGAATCGTTGTCGTATACGGCGCGCGCGTCGGTAATCAGGGTTTCTAAAACGGTAAAGCTTACCACATCGTCCTTATTTTCTGTATTTTTTTGTATCGTCGAGCGGTTGAGCGCGGCGGTTCCGTCGCTGATTGCCTTAAAGAGCGCGTTTTTCGGATGGATATAAGATTCCCACTGACCCGACGCATTATTGAAGCGGACCTTCGTGCTGTCTGCCTGCAGCGTCTGGATACCGGTCTTTTTGCATTCGGGGCCATCTATCGCGGCCCCGTTATTAAATACGAGGAATGGGGAGCCGCTGGGAATCGTCGCGTAATACATTTTGATATTCTCGTCGTATTTCATTTCCTTGCCGGGCCACGACATGGTCTTTACGCCCCAATAATAAACATAGACCGGCTGGTCGTGGTTTTCACCGCCCCAAAGCGCCTTGTCATCGAGATATACGGTTGTTTCCTTGCCCGCGTAGTTGTCTTCGGGGTCGTAGGTGTAAACCGAAAGGTCAGTGAGCTTTCCGCCAATATTTTCTGTGGTATTGAGCGTAATCCATGTATCCCCGCTCAGGCTGTTGACCACGGCGGTGGATGAGCCGAGCTTTGCCCTGCCGGCGTCGGTGCTCAAATCGTCCGTACCGCTCTCAAATGTATTTTCCTTACCGTTCAGGCCTGTAAACTGCAGGGTATAGCTCCCTCCCTGCGTAGGGATTTTATAGGTATACCAGTCATTTAAGTAGCAGGTAGCACTGTTGCCCGCACGCTTCTCGTCAATACCGTAGGTGTCGTATGGCGTAACGTCTGTAATTACATCCTCCGCGTTTTTGTACTTGCTCATATAGGTATTGTAATACTGTACCTTGGTTCCCCGTGCGGACGCAATCTCAATATTTTCCTGCGTCCACGCCCCGTCAAAGTCGATGATTCCGTCCATCGATGGCGTATATACGCCGTTGTCTGCTAGAATATATTTCCCGTCCTTCTGGTAGAGCAGGTACAAATGGTCTTCCTTCGCGTTTTGCAGGAAATCCGCAGCAAGCGCGGCTGTATTCACCGACAGCCTGATGTGGTTGCGCACAGCCGGAATCTCCGCGTAGGAAAGGAAGAAATCCTGTTCCCCGCCGTTATATGCAATGCGCGACGCGTCACTGTTCAGTGCCGCGGACGCAATATAGCTGGACACCGTGCCGCCCGCGTCCCTGCACTCGACATCCGGCGTTTTCCAGCCGTTCCCCTTGCTGCTGACAATAGACGAGGAAACGCCGAGATAAATATTGAAGCTTTCTTTCGCGGCAGACGGCCGCTGTGTTACCTTTAGTGTATAAACAGCCTTACCGTCCGCGGTTTTCCGCCCGTAGGTGAACGTCACATCAATCCGGTCGGAAATTACACCCATGGTTTGCAGGCTCATTTCCTTTCCACCAGCCTCCAGCGCGGTGTTTTCCGCCGTCTCCCCGCTGAAAACCGCGCCGTTTTTACCTATGGCCGTATTGTCGTCGTATAGGTTGAACTTATAGGAAGAGCCTCCGGGCAGCGTCATGGTATACTCAAATTTTTCAAAGCTGCCGTCCGCCGCCTTCATCCTGTAATCCTCATTGTCATACGCCCAGCTGTTGAACGTACCCGTAAGGTATACGCTGTCGGGATTTGCGTCGTCCTGCTGTCCTTCATTTGTTTCGTTCAATGCGTAGCTTTGCAGCGCAGCGGAAACCGGCTGCATCCCCGTAAACGCGGCCGGGGCAAGCCAGGACCGGAGCCAGCCGCCAAACACGGACAGCAGGCTTTGCCCTTGGAAGGGGCTTTTTGCGGATAACGCGCCGGGAAAAGCCTGTAACACCGCCGCTTTATCATTTTGAAGCGCCGGGCGCGCCGGCAGCGCGTTGGCGTTTGCCAAGCCGGGCGCGCGAAGCGACAGGTAAGAAACGCCGGCGTCCGCACCAGCGTAGACGTACTTCTCGACGGCGTACGGGCTGCTATAGGAATTGTCTTTTATGTAATATCCCTGATTGTTCACGTCCTGCGAAATATTGATATTTTCTGTCTTTGCTTCGGGGCTGCCGCTGTTGAAAATAGCGGCGGCGTATTTTCCAATAGGATAACGGTAGCGGTAAACCCTCTGTCCGTAGCTGTTGTCCTCTACATAATCCATTATTTTTCCGGGGAACGCGCTGTTTTCCGTACCTTGAGCTTTGTCCCATACGTAAAAGTTAACTTGGTGCCATGTAAAACGGTTCGTAAAATAGATTGTTTTTACGCCGGTCGTGTTGGCTATGTCGCTTCTTGCGTCGTCATATTTATAATAATAAAACGGTTTGCTATCATCCAGCGTTAAATTATCTGTTTGATTGGTGCTGTTGCCAATACTGAATATAATTCTATTATATCCGCCGTTGAGCGGCACCTCATAGGAATAGATTTGGTAACCCTCTACCGTTTTGCCCGTATTGGTCATTTTTTCTCCCGGCCAATTTGCCAGATTTGCGCCGCCTTCCTTCCAAACATACGCGTAAACATTTTCCCAGCTTTTTGCATTGCTGAAATATACCGTTACGGAGGTTTTCTCCCAAACAGCGTAAAGCGTAAGGTCGTCCTCAGGGACAATCACCTGGCCGAGCTTGTACTGCGCGGACTGGGCGTTTTTATCCTCGGACCAACCGAGCAGCCTGTGATTCTTTCTAGTAAGGCTGGAGCCATTGCTTAACGTGACAGAACCGCCGGGCCTTATACTCTGCTTTGCGGGGGCGGTCCCTTCTCCGCCGTTTTTATCGTATGTGATGGTAAAGCTGTCCTTCCAGACGGCGTAAAGCGTTATGCTCGTTTTACCGTTCATAACGGACGGGTCGATTGTATCTCCCGCTTTATACAGCGCGGCGCCGTCCCTTGCCGTAGCCCAGCCGATAAACGCGTAGTTTTCGTTTTTCATATTGCCCTGTGAGGCAAACTGCGCAGGCGTTTCCACCGTAAAGCTCTGCGTGGGAGGCGGGTTTTGCCCGCCGTTTGCGTCGTACTGGACGAAATACTCAATCATTTCCCACACGCCGTACAGGTAGGCGTCCCCTTTTACGGTATACGTATCGCCCGGCTGGTAATCAGGCTGCGTCTTCGTGCTGCTCGTCGCCCAGCCCTTGAAGATGTAGCCCTCGCGTGAAAGCGACGGCAGGGTGACCGCCTGGTTTGCGTCGTAAAGCTTTTTATTGACCGTGTCTTTTTCGTCGTTGTATTTGAGCGTCAGCAGATACTTGCCGGAAGGCTCAGGCAGCGGGATATCCCCGCCGGATTCTTTTACAAAGTAATTCATCAGGACCGCGGGTACATCGTCGATGTTCTCACGGCTGAGCGCCAGTCCCTTTACATTTACGGTCGAATAGTCGCATTTGTCCTCTTTCCCGTTGCGTTGCGCCATATCGGCAAACGCGGCCTTGGCCTCATTTTCTGTTTTAAAAACGCGCGGGCTTTCCGCGCCCATATCCGCCGACGGAAGCGCAATCCAGATTTGATTGTCCGTACCGCCCGATTCCTCCCCGTCAGACTGGAAAACCGTACTGCCCCCATCCTTAATCGTAAAGGCAAAGGCGCGTTTGGTCGGCACGTTGATGCGGTACCAGCCGTACCCTTCATAGAGCATGGCGCCGCCGCTGTAATTTACGGGCGGCTCGTTCTCCGTCAGCACGGTAGTCAGGTTTTTGTCGGCGAATTCCGCCGTTTGAAGCACAGGCGCGCTTAAAACACGCCCCTCATCCTTCGCGCCGGATACGCGCACATGCACGGCTGTGTAATCCGCTTTGACGTAGCTTGTCAGGTATTCTGTGAACGAATCGGGATACACCCGCGGATTGCCGCCTGCGTCCCTGTCCATCTCGTAGCTCCTGAAATCATGCAGGCTCTCACTGTTGAGGGTGATGTAAACGTCCTGCGTTTCCCCCGCGTGCTCCGGTACGGGCAGCTGGAATATTTCATGCGACTGCGTCGTATTGTCGCCGTTATCGCGCAGCGCGCCCTTTTTCGCAATGATTGCGTTGATGTATTTCACATTGTCGTCGTGCAGCTCAATTTTTGTGTAGTACCACCCGTTCCAGCCGCCGCCCGCGCCGCCCGATTCGCGCAGCATGGCGCCCTGCGGCCCTCTATACAAAAAGTTCCCCTGCCCGTCGGTTGTGTCTTTTTTCAGCCACTCGCCGGAGAAAAGCGTATTCGGCGGGTTACCGTCGGGCTTTTGTTCCTCCTGACCTGTGCTGTACCCCCAAGTGTAGAGATAGGGCTGGAATACGTCGTCATACGGTTTTACGTGGATATAGACATAGCGCGACTTGTCCTTTGTCTCGATTTTCTTGACCACGGTCGTAATCCTGCCGTCGGCGTCGTACCCTACGTCATAGGTGCAGCTTAGTTGCAGGGTCTGCGCGCCGTCGAGCGATGCGCTGCGAAAGCGCGCCGTCGCGGTGAGCTTAAACGTCTGCGCCGCCATATCGTAGTGCGCTTTCACGTATGTTTCGGCGTCCGGCGGCGTTTCCGCCCGTCCGGCGCTTGCTACGGCCTTCGACCTGTCCGCTCCTTCGCTTACCGCGCCGTTTTCAGAGGCAAAAGCAAGGTATTCGTCAGAATCCGGCAGCAGCAGCTGGTCGATATAATACGACTCGGCAAAGCCGAGCGCGCTCTTGGCGTTTAAATACGCCTGCCGCTGGTCGATATTTTTTGCCGTCATGTTCATGCTCATCATCGCGGCGGTAATAAGCCCCGCGGTCAGGATGAACAGCACGACTGAAATCACAATGGCGCTTACAAGCGCAAAGCCTTTTTTGGACTGCTTCAAATCGCAACACCCTTTTCCCGTTTTACCAAAAATCCCAAAATTGCTCGTTCTGCAAAATGTTTATGTAAACGATTACTAAACATATACGGCATACCGCCTTTACCGCGCGGAGGCCGCATTCCTATACTTTTTTAATTATACTATAAATTGTGAAATTTACCAAGGGGAAAAGCCCCGTCTTATCGTACAAATTGAGGTCGAAGCTTTTGTTCATCCTTCCGGTTTGGTAAAATTATCGCAGAACAAATCCTTCCAATTGGTTAATTCTTACAAAATATGATTGGTTTTTTTTACACGTAAATTATTTATAAGTTGTTGACAAGTTCTTCGCTCATGCGTTAGACTATTTATGCGATACGTCGAATCCCGGCGTACTACTTCCAAAAAAATCCAAACAGAAAAGAAAGAGGGAACAACATGGAAAACACCACAATCATTCAAAAGCTCCAGGCCAAAAAGAACAAAAAGGGCTTTACTTTGGTCGAACTTGTAATCGTTATCGCAATCCTCGCGATACTCGCGGCAATTGCCATTCCGGTCATTGTTTCAACCATCAATTCGGCAAATATCAGTACGTTTGAAAGTGATACAGCTACAATGAACATGTTAATCAAAGCTGCCGTAAATGAGGCGCAAGCCGGCGTAGATACATCATATAACGGCAATATTATTACCACGTCTCCTGGAATCACCGTCGGTGACCTTATTGCAGAAAATGGTTTGGATACCATCGAATTCACCCGCACTGTTGGTGCCGCAACCTATGCAATGGTCTGGGATGGAAAAGATTTAAAAGCAGTAGATATAACGGCTACTCCTCCTACTGCCCCCTCTCTAGCAGTAGACGGAGGTACTAAAATTAGTGAAACAGGAGTACTCTCTAATCCCTAAATTTATACATAGTCCCGAAAGCCCGCTTCGGCGGGCTTTCTTTTTACCCCGGCATTCCCGCCCGGCTTTTTCTAAGCGCCCTTCCCTTTTCCTGCGGCCGGTATCCTTACGCGTTTCCCCCATGAAAAAACATCACCCTATGGGAAAATATCGGTATTTCTTAGCATTGCGGAGAGCCCTCCGGGCGTAGTATAATAAGGTTTAATAAGCCGCTTGGCAGCGGATGGTATACCGCGCGCCCTTATCCAAGGTTTCGGGGCGCGGCAGAACGGCGCAGGATGGAAAACATAATGGTAAAACAGCAGATTATAGGTGGTGTAACGCTTGAAATTCACGATTTTGCAAATCAGCAGCGAATTTATCGCCCTCACGCCCGCGGAAACGCTCAAAAACCGCCAGGCAAGGGCTAAAAAGGGCTTGTTCTCCCCGCCCGCGGCGCCGCAGACCGTGTTCGGCGCGACCGAGGTGTTCGAGCTGCCCAAGGAGCTCAAGGATAACGCGATGGCTAACTGCCGCCGTCTGGCGGAGTTTACAAAAAACTGCCTCGACCGCGCGCAGATAGACTGTAACGAAATCCTCCTCTGCCCGGACAGGCACAGCGTCGCAATCAAGGAGTTCCAGCATCCCCCGGCAAAGGACAAATACTTAAACCAGCTTACGGTCCTTGAAACGGAATCGGTCATTTCCGACGAGGTAGCGAACTATTCCATCGTCCGCTACGAGTACGGTATGGAATACGGAAAAGCGCTCGAGCCTGCGTCCCAGCTGAACGCGTCCCTCTTCGCCATGCCGACGGCGCTGATAAACGAGCTGAAGGCGGCGTTCGAGGAATTCCGTTTAAAAATCTATAAAATTATCCCGCCGAGCGCCGCCATGCTGCGCGCCGCGCGGGAGGGCGTGAACAGCGTAAACCAGGTGGCCGCGCTTTTGAGCGTGGATTACTCTGCTATCCGCATTGTGCTGGTGAAAAACGGCGCGCCCGTTTACGCCCAGTCGTTCGATTCCCCCATTGGGGAGCTTGCGCAGGCCGTGGCGAAAAAACGCAGGCTCGAGTTTGAAGAGGCGCTTGAATCCATCCTCGAGGACGGCGTGCTCGGCCTGCTCGACGATGAGGACGACCCGCAGACGGTGCGTATCGTCCAGTCGATTCTGGACAGCAATTCAGGCGACATCATGCGCAGCCTGCGCATGGTGCTTTTGAGCCAGCGGCTAGAAATCGATAAAATCTATGTGTGCGACCGCTTTTCAGAGCTGCCCAATTTCCTGAAATACCTGCGCCAGCTTGGGTTTATGATGGAGCTTGAAAGCGCGTCCTCCGCCTTTTCGCAGGAAGACGTCCCCCTGCTCACAGAGGAGGCGCAGCGCAGGGGCTTCCGCCCGTCGAGCTATTTTATGCTCTCGAACCTTGTCGCGCTCTCCGCCGACAACAAGTGTAATTTCCTGACCCCCATCAACGCCCCCTCGTCCCGCAAAAGCGATATCGGAAGGGCGGCGACGATAGCGTTCGGCGTTTGCGCGGGCGTTATGATGCTCGTAATTGGAAGCCTGTACGGCTATTTGTACATACAGCAGGCAATCGATACCCAGCAGCTGAACGACCCCAAATACAACGAAACCAAGCAGCTCATCGCGCAGGAAGAAGAGCTGACCACGAAGATTGACAACGTCGAGCGCGACAAGGCGCTCTTGCCAAGCGCGCCCCGTCCCGTAAGGGACGTAATCAACGAGATTTTCACCCAGGTAACGGACAACGTATACCAGGTTGCCTCCTATCATTACGACGCGGCGCAAAACCGCATTTCCCTGAGCTTTTATGTCGACGATTTCGACGCGTACGTCAAGCTGAAAACGCAGGTTGAAAGCAGCGGCTATTTTGATATTGCCATCCCGTTCTCCTATACGGAAAACGGCGCGCAGGGCAAGGGCAGTTGTACCGTTACGCTGTCTGTAAGCCCGGAGGAAGCAACACAGGGAGGTGAGCAGTAATGGAAATGATGGGTAAAAAAATACCAAAATATGTTTTCGCCCTCGCCGCCATCGTGCTGCTGCTCGTCCTGTTTATCCCGCTGGTGCTGATGCCTTACCTCAACCAAAAACCAGCGATGGACGCAAAGCACATAGAGGCGCAGACGACCCTGCGCCTGTACGATATGAAGCGAAACAGCATCGAAAACTACCGCGGGCAGGTAAACGACCTGAAAATCCGCTGGGACCAGCTCGAAACGCTCATGTTCGTCGACGCGAAGGATACCGCGAACGACCTCAACCAGATGTTCCAAAGCCTTGACGTCACCCCCTCCTCCATCAGCGTGTCGGACGAAGCGCAGGCAGTCGAAGCGGCGCAGTCCTCGACGGGCGCCTCCTTGTTTTCTACGAATATCTCCCTTAGCTTCGTTGCTTCCCGGGAAAAGCTGCTGCGCGTCATCAATTATTTTGAAGACCAGTCGGCAGGCTCCTATTATATCAGCGGAATCAGCATGAGCACCGTCACGCAGGGCGCGGGAAGCGGCAAGCAGGCGGTTTCCGCCGGGGACTTGAACGTAAGCATGTCGATTTCGCTCTATTACTTCAGGGAAGGCGCGCCCGCGCAGGACGCGGCGGCGCAGTAATGCGCGCTGTAACCTGCCTCGCGGCGGCTTGCCTGGGCGCGGGGCTTGCCTTTTTGGGCCGCCTTATCATAAACGCCGTCCCGGCAAAATGGCTCTGCGACTACGGCGAAGAACCGGCACAGGAACTTCTGGCCGGGGAACGCCTCACTATTAAACGCACGGTACCGCTTGCCGCGGCCCTTGCCATAAGCGCCGCGGGGGCTGCCTTCGTGTATGGGCCGGCACCCTACGCCATACTGCTCGTCCTGATTTTTTTTGTATTGGCGGCGATTGCGTGGTGCGACGGGAAATACACGATTATCCCCGACCAGTTTACCGCGCTTCTCGCTTTGCTCTGCCTTGCGGGCGCGTACTGCGACTTATTTACAGGGCAGTGGTTTATCCGTACCTGGTACAGCCCGCTGCTCGGCGCTGTGTGCGGGTTCCTGCTTTTCTTTTTGATTGACCTTATTTGCCGCGCCGTGCTGAAAAAAGACGGCTTCGGCTTTGGCGATGTGAAATTATTTTCGGCACTCGGCGCACTTTGTGGCTTCCCCATGGTTTTTACAGCGTTTATTTTTGCTGTTTTTACAGCGTTTTTCCATATAATCGTTCTTTTTCTCACCAAAAAAACAAAAAATGGGGCGTATCTGCCGATGGGGCCATACATCTGCATCGGCACTGCCCTGCTTCTTCTGCTGCGCGGCCCTGTTTTCTCAGCCTTGCGCATGTACCTCAGCCTGTTGGGCATATAAAAGAAAGACCCTAAGCAAACAAAGGAGTATTTGAATGAGAGGTTCCAGCCTGAAAATCGGACAGATTTTAATCAATATGAACGCCATAACGCCTGAAATGCTGCAAAAGGCGCTTGCCCGGCAGAAGGAAACCGATAAGCATCTCGGCGAAATCCTGCTCGAAGAAAAGCTGATTACAGAGCAGACGCTGTGCCAGGCGCTTGCAAAGCAGTTTTCCATGCAGTATATTGATTTGGCCGCGGTGGAAATCGACCCAAAGATTTCGGAAATCGTACCGGAAAACATTGCGGTATCCAACAACGTCATTCCTATCCGGCTGGACAATAAGGTGCTGACGGCCGCGCTGTCCGACCCGCTCGACTATAAGGCAATCAATACGCTGGGCATCTACACAAAGCTGCGCATCAACGCCGTATTGGCGGAAAGCTCCGCTATCAAGGAGAAGCAGCGCGAGGTTTACGCCACAAAGAAGGCGTTTGACGACGCGCAGGAATTTGTAAGCTCCCAGATGACGAAGGGGCAGAGCGACGAGCTGGAGGCCGCGCAGGCCGCGACGGAAGACCAGCCGATTATCCGGTTTGTCAATAATATGATTGAAGAGGCCGTCCACCAGAAGGCAAGCGACATCCACATTGAGCCCTTGGAAAAGAAAATGCTCATCCGCTTTCGCGTAGACGGCAAGCTGGTAAAATACCTGGAAACCGGGCCGGATTTGATTCCCTCGGTCACAAGCCGTATCAAGTTTATCGGCGGCATGAATATCGCGGAAAAGCGCGTACCGCAGGACGGGCGCATCAATTACCGCGCCGGCCTTACCGAGGTGGATATGCGAATCTCCTCCCTGCCGAGCGTGTTCGGCGAGAAAATCGTTATCAGAATTACGACGGCGCTCGGCATTACGCTCGATAAATACGACATCGGGTTCCTGCCCGAAAACCTTGCCGTATTTGAAAAGCTGCTCAAAAGCCACCGGGGAATTATCCTGCTCGCCGGCGCTACCGGCTCCGGCAAAACGACAACGCTTTACACGGCGCTCAAGGAAATACAGCGCGACGACATCAACATCGTCACCGTAGAAAACCCTGTGGAAATGATTATCCCCGGTATCACGCAGGTCGATATCAACGACAAGGCGGGCCTTACGTTCGCAAGCGTCCTGCGCTCGATTTTGAGGCAGGACCCCGATATTGTCATGATTGGCGAGATTCGCGACCGCGAAACGGCGGAAATCGCGTCTTCCGCCGCCATTACGGGCCATCTTGTCCTTTCTACGCTCCACACATATAACGCCGCAAGCTCTATCATCCGCCTGGTCGATATGGGCGTAGAGCCTTTCATGGTCACCTCGGCGGTGCTCGGCGTTGTGGCGCAGAGGCTCGTGCGCAGGCTGTGCCCCAACTGCCGGGAGCCGTATTTCGCAAGCGACGAGGAGCTGAGGTTTTTAGGCTTCCCCGCCGGAACCCGCCAGAAGCTCTACCGCGAAAAGGGCTGCGACAAGTGCAACAAAACGGGTACGAAGGGAAGAATCGCGGTGCATGAAATCATGCCTGTCTCCCCTAAAATAAAAGCGGCAATCCACTCGGGGGAAAGCACGGCGCATATCAATGAAATCGCGCTTTCTGAGGGGATGCTCCCCATGCGGGAAAATTTAAGGCGGCTCGTTTTAAACGGGACGATTTCCCTTGCTACCATGATCGATACCACAATCGACGACGATATTGTTTAAATCCGCTGGAGGGATTACCCATATGGATTTTGATTCATTCGTAAAAAACGCCGTGTTAAACGGCGCGTCCGATATTCATTTATCTGCGGGCAACCGCCCCGCTGTCCGTATAAACGGCAAAATCTGCTTTGATGAAAGCGAGCCTGTCCTTACACAGCAGGCGGTTACTGACTGTATTGAAGCCGTGCTGTCACCGGAGGCGTTCCAAAAATTTTGTAAAACGGGCGACGCCGACGCGTCCGCCAATATAAATAACTACGGGCGGTTCCGCATCAACGCGTTTCGCCAGCGCGCGGGCGTCACGCTTGTCATGCGTATCATCAACGCGCAGACGCCTCAGCTGAGCGCTTTGAGCCTCCCCCCCTCTGTCTCGAAGGTATTGAGCCTGCGGGAAGGCCTTGTGCTCGTAACAGGCCCGACGGGAAGCGGCAAATCAACGACGCTCGCCGCCCTAATCAACGAAATCAACAAGACGAAGGACCTGCACATCATCACGATAGAGGACCCAATTGAATACGTCCACACGCCTATCCGCTGCGTCATCAACCAGCGGGAAATCGGCACGGACAGCGAATCCTACGGCGCCGCGCTGCGCGCCGTATTGAGGGAAGACCCCGACGTCATTTTAATGGGCGAGATACGCGATTTGGAATCGATGTCGATTGCGCTTTCCGCCGCTGAAACGGGGCATCTCGTTTTCTCGACGCTCCATACGGAGGGCGCCGCCAAAACAATCGACCGGTTAATCGATATGTATCCCGTGGAACGCCAGCAGCAGGCGCTCGGACAGCTTTCCACAACACTCAAGGCGGTCATTTCCCAGAGGCTGCTGCCGCGTGCGGACAGACCCGGGCGAATCGGCGCGTTTGAAATTATGTTTGTAAACTCCGCAATCGCAAACCTCATCCGCGAGAACAAAATCGCGCAGATGGAGCAGATGATACAACTCAACAAAAATACAGGCATGACGACTATGAAGGCGAGCATCCAGCTGCTGCTCGAAACCGGCTTTATCACGCCGCAGACGGCGCAGCAATACAGCTTCGACGTCGGAGCGCAGCAGGATATGCCGCAGGCAAGCATGGGCGGCATGTACGGCGGGATGAATTCCGCAAGATAAGTAAGGAAAAGAAAAAGGTGGGACACGCTTGAAGTATGTATACACCGCTGTCAACAGCAAAAACAGGAAATACAAGGGCGAGATGGTCGGCGGCTCGCGGGATGAAATCAGGAAAAACCTGCAGACGCGCGGCCTGACGGCCCTTTCGATTGACGAGTTCAGGGAGGCCGCGGAGCTAAATGCCAATAAAAGCATTTGGGAAAAGGATTTAAACACCCGCGACATCCACAAGGTAAAAATCAAGAAAAAAAAGCTGCTCGCCATGATGCACCAGATGGGGCTTATGATGAAGGCGGGCATCTCCCTTTCCCTTGCGATGGAGGTCTTGATTGATACAGAAAAGGACAAAAACGTACGGAGCATCCTGGCGGAAATCAATAAGGAGCTTTATAACGGCGTACCGCTTTCCGGCTCTATGGCAAAGTTCCGCGCGTTCCCCGCGATTGTCATCAATATCGTGCAGGCGGGCGAGGCGAACGGGCGGCTCGATATGTCGTTTGAGCAGTGCGCCCTGATTCTGGAAAAGGAAATTTCCCTGTCCGGAAAAATCAAGAGCGCGATGGGCTACCCCATCTTCCTGCTCGGCCTGACCGTCGTATTGATTCTTGTCCTGTCGATACTCGTTATCCCGACGTTTGCAAACCTGTTTGCAAGCTTCGATTCCGAGCTGCCGGGCATTACGCAGTTCATTATGGGCGTTTCTGACGTCATCATCAATTACTGGTACATTATTATCGCTGCCGTGCTTGCGCTCGTGTTCGGGTTCAAGGCGCTCAAAAAATACAACGAAAGCTTTGCCATGCGCTGGAGCCAGGTACAGCTTAAAATCCCGCTGGTGGGAACGGTTATGCGCCTATCGCACATTTCGCGCTTCTGCCGCATGATGGCCACGCTGTCAGACGCGGGCGTCAGCATCCTGCGCTCGCTGGAGCTTTCACGGGACGTCATCCCGAACCTTTACATGAAGGACTGCATGAACCAGATTATCGAGGACGTGAAAATCGGCACGCCGATAAACGTTTCCATGTCGCGTTATCCTGTTTTCGATTCCATGCTCGTCTCGATGATACGCGTCGGCGAGGAAAGCGGCATGCTTGCCGATTCTCTCAAAAAAATGGCCGATATGTACGAGCAGCAGGCGGATGAGTCCACCAAGCGCCTGACAGACGCCATGACGCCCGCCATGACGATTCTCATCGGCGTTGTCGTCGGAACGGTAGTCATCTCTATCGTCGTGCCAATGTTCAGTATGTACGATATCGTCGCCTCAAGCGGAAATTAATAGAATTCTAACGCCGTCCCCCGCATACACATGTGTATAAGGGGGATTCGTTATGAAATTTTTTGTTTTCACCAAGCAAAGGCTTCTGATTCTCGGCTGCTGTGTCATTGCGTGCATCCTTGCGGTTTCCATATGCTTCAGCAGCTACAGCGGGGTAGTGAGCGCATCGACAACGGAACGTAAAATACCAATTTATTGTGTCGAAAAAGAAGAGAAGGTTGTGAGCATATCCTTCGACGCCGCTTGGGGCAACGAGCAAACGCAGACGCTGCTGGATATTCTCGATAAATATAAGGTAAAGTCTACATTTTTCCTCGTCGGCCAATGGGTAGAAAAATATCCGGATTCGGTCAAGGACATCGCGAAGGCCGGCCATGATGTGGGCAACCATTCGAGCACCCACCCGCATATGCCGCAGATGAGCAGCAAGCAGATGCTCGACGAGCTCAACGACTGCAACGATAAGGTCGAAAAGCTCATCGGCAAGCGCCCGACCTTATTCCGCCCGCCCTATGGGGACTACAACAACACGCTCGTAGAAACGGTCAACAGCATCAATATGTACTGCGTCCAGTGGGACATTGACAGCCTCGACTGGAAAGACCCCACGCCGCAGCAGATGGTTGACCGCATCAAGAAAAAGCTGCAGCCCGGCAGTATTGTCCTGCTGCATAACGGCGCGAAAAACACGCCGGAGGCGCTCCCGATGATTATCGAAATGATTAAGGGCGAGGGCTATGAAATCGTCCCAATTTCCCAAATCCTGTTAAAGGGCGCCTATACGACCGACCATGAGGGACGGATGCATTCATCAGGGCAAACCACACCGTCCGCCGCTTCCTCCGCATCCCCATCGTCCGCGGCATCCTCCAAGGCGGCCTCCGCGCTTTCCCCTGAAACGGCAGCCGGTGCGCAGGCTTCTACAACGCCGACCGGCGCAGCTTCAGCCCTGGAAGGCGCAGCCACAGATGTTTCGGCAATGTCGCCGGATATCGAGTTTGCCGAAGACCTCAACTAAATTAATTTTACCGTGCGCGTTTTGGGCCTCCGTTTAAACGGAGGCCTTTTTTCTTCAGGAAATTTCTGTATTCGGGGCGTTTCGCCATAATATTTCCCGCTTTTTGTTGACCTTATTGCACCGTCAATTTATAATTGATAACAGAAGTGTCAACAATATGAGTGAACCCGGAAGGAACTGGAAGCGTTCTTCCGCCGTAATTCACGTTGAAAGGAATATCCCTCCTATGAAGCACAAGGCTATTTTAATTACAATGGTATCTGTCGCAGCTGTCTGCGCGGCTGCGGCCGGCGTCCTGTTGTTCAACCCGTCACTCGTGACAAACCTGGTCGCGCGTACCTACGCGACGCAGTCCGCCACGGAACCCGCAACGCAGCCGCCAACCCAGGCGCCTACAAAATCCTCTTTAACGGCGCTTGCGATTGAAAACGGGAAGACAGAATTGAAATATGGGGAAACGCTTGCTTTAAAGGCCTTGTTTACGCCGCTGGACGCGGAAAACAAAGAGGTCGTATGGGAAAGCTCGGATGAGAATATCGCATCCGTTGACAGCAGCGGCAAGGTTACCGCGCTTTCCGCGGGCAGCTGTACCATAACGGTGCGTTCTATGGCGGAAAAGGCCGTCTCCGCGGAGCTTTCCTTGAAAGTCACGGACAGCCGCATTGAGGAAATCAACCTGTTAAATGAATATTTGTCAGGGCTGCCTCTGAGCCAGAAAATAAAGGTAAATAAAAAAGAGGCGGCAATCAAGCTTTCACAGTGTAAAATCCTCGACATCGACGGGGACGGCCATTATGAGCTTTTGATAGAATACCAGGCCGGCGCGGCAACCGGAGCAGAGGTCGTAAGGCTCCAGGATAATAAGCCGGTTTCCGTCAAGACGTTCGACAAGCCCGAGACACTGCTTACGCACGGCGGTACATCGTATGAAGAGGCCGTCTGTACCGACAAGGACAAAAATCTCTACATCAAGGCAACGGAAATCCAGAACGGCGAAACGCAAAATACACGCCGCGTCACAATTTACCGCCTGGAAGGAGACAAGCTTTCCTCCGTAAAGGTCCTGAAGGACGTATACACCTATAAAAAGAACAGCAATGTCCCTGAAAAGGGCGAGTTTACCATAGACGGTAAAAAAACAGAAGAACCGGAATACCTGGAGGTACTTTCCTCCCTCCAAAACGCTTACCCTGAATTCAGCGGCTATGTGAAGCGCTCCCTGACCCTTATCAGCGGAAAATATGAAAAGGCGCTTCCAGTCGTAGATTTGGAGGAAGCATACCTGAAAAGGCTCAAATGGTCAAGCTCCGCCCCGGAAACGGGGCAGGTCAGCCAAACCGGCGTTATTACGGCGAAAAACGAGGGAAAGTGCACCGTGATTGCCGAGCTTTCCTGTTTTATATCCCCCATTGCCTCTGCCGAAGTCACAGTGCGTGACAATTCTGAGGTACTCAACAAATATCTCGATTCCGTCAAGGAAAAAGTTATCACCGGCGACAACAACGCGACGCTCGCGCTTTATGCAAGCAAGCTTGCCGATGTTGACGGCGACAGCGTCAAGGAGCTGCTGCTCTATTACACCGGCAGCCGCAGCTGTCGGATTGATGTTGTAAAGCAAACGGGCGACGACGTAAAGCGTTCCACCGCTTTTCAGAAATCGACAGACAGCGATAAAGTTTGCAGGCTCGACCTTTATGTGGACAGCTCGACGAATTCTATCGTCTTATGCGAAGAATACCGGACGTCAGGCAGCAAGCAAACGGTTGAATTCCGCTTCAATAAGTATGAGGACGGCAAATATACACAGGAATCCCCCGATTATAAGGCAGTTACAAAATCTTCGGACGACAAAGACCCGCAGTGCTACATCGATGGTGAACGCACGGATAAAGCGGCGTTCGACTCCTCAATCAGCCACTACGGAAAATATGCCGATTGGGATTTAAACAAATAACCGATTACCCGAAAGGAGTTACCGCCATGCCCTCCGTAATATCGCATTATCTGCTCGCGGGCCGGATGTCTGCCTATTTGCAGCAGGCGTATCCTGATTTCCAGATAAACCAAAACGCGCTCTATTGGGGCGCGCAGGGGCCGGATTTTCTGTATGCGCATCCGGAAAAGGAAATGCAGGAGCTAGCCGGTTCCCTGCACCGCAGTGACCCGTACCAAACGCTTTCTTATATCGCGTCCTTCGCGCGGGATACAAAAAACGACATCGACAAAAGCTATGCGCTTGGTTTTTTTACACATTACGCATTTGACAGCACAGCGCACCCGTTTGTCCTGTACGGCGCGGGGAAAATTGCTTCGGCAGAGGCTGGCCTTACGGAAAACATCACGCACAACCTTATCGAGGTGAACCTCGACGTGATTCTGCTGCGTTATGAAAAAAGCGACCTGCCAAGCTCCGTCAGGCTGATTTCCTGCGCGCCGAAGGACGAAACCGTCACCCAGCATATCGCCGTCCTTTTCCCCATGCTGGCACGCGCGGCCCTACAAAGGGAAGTAACCCTGGACGATATTGCGCAGGGCGCGAAATACTACCAAAAATGGCTGAGGAAGCATACTGACCGGACAGGGCTCAAAAAGGATTTCATCCTGCGCCGGGAAAAGAAAAAGCGCAGCGCGCCCTGCTCCTCTGTGATGTACCGAAGCATCACGGAGGACGATACATACGATTACGCCAATATTGCGAACAACGAGTGGGACGGCGGCGGCACACCCCGTACGGACAGCTTCTTTGACCTGTTTGAACAGGCGGACGCCCTGTCCAGGAGAATGGCGGACGCGTTTCTTACAGGCGGCGACGCCGCGGCGCTTTCGGGCGGGAAACCGTTTATTATTTAAAAAGGAGAGACTTTCATGGATAAAATCGCGAGCTTTCAGGTGGACCACAACAAGCTGACGCCGGGAATTTACCTATCGCGCGCAGACGGGGATATTTTCACCTACGACCTGCGCTTTGTAAAGCCCAATACCCCGCCGTATCTGGAGACGGCGGCCATGCATACCATCGAGCATCTTTTTGCGACCATGGCGCGTAATTCCGGCCTGAAGGACAACGTAATATATTTTGGCCCGATGGGCTGCCGGACAGGCTTTTATTTTCTGCTGCGCGGCACAGCGCATGAACAGGCGATTGCCCTGATTCAGGAAATCATCAGGGGCATCGCGGAGTATGAGGGGGAAATTCCCGGGACGTCCGCCGCAGAATGCGGCAATTACCTGGAGCACAATCTCCCGCTTGCCAAAGAATATGCCAAAGAATATTATGAGGCAATTCAAAACTGGGAGCCGGGCGGACTAAAATACCAGGCTTAATACTTTTAGAGCAATCTGCTTTTGGGAACCCATTCACATGGGCTCCCTCTCTTTTTATTTAAAACGTTCCGTTTCATTGTCTTTCTTGAAACGTTGTATTTCTTGGGTTTCTTCATAAAACTTTTTTGTTCAGACAAAAGAGGAAAAAACGTTTCGGCGGTTTCCCTATTTTCAGGGCATCAGGGTACCGGAGCCAATGTGGTTTGAAAAGGCCATCTCCACCGCTATCTGTACAATACTCACGCGCCATGCGCCAGCATGGCTTGTTCGCTTTGCTTGCAATCGGCGGAGCTTTCTCTTTTCAAACTTCTTCGAACCAAATCATGAGGCTTTTATCGGTTATGGCGAGGCAGAGGACGAACGAAGGCTTGCGCCTTCGGAGGACGATAACGAAGCCAGAGCCAGAAAAGCCCATGATTTGGCGCATTGTTCCCGGCATCCTGACGCCCTGAAAAGAGGGAAACCGCCGAAACGGTTTCTCCTCTTTTGATTAAACATAGAAAGTTTTATGAAGAAATCCAAGAAGTAGCACGTTTTCTGAAAACCAAGAAGCAGCATGCTTCATTCAATAAAAAAAGAAACGGCACGTTACAAAAAAGAAGGAGGGAAACCACCGAAATGGTTTTTCTCTTTTGATAATAAGTTTCATAAAGAAAAACAAAAAGCAGACTGCATCAAAAAAATAAGAAATGGGACTTTAAAAAAACGATAAGGAAAGAGAAACCAATACACCTGGTTTCTCTATTTTTATTGCGCCTGTAAGGAATAAATATGAAAAACCGCTATTGGAAACCGACAAAAACAGTTGCGCCTCTTTGTAAGACTTTAACAAAGAATCGCTCTTGCTTGTAAGCATTTAAGCAAAAACGGCCTGCTTGGCTTTAAAAAGCAGGCCGTTTGGTACAATTTTGACCGAATTCGCCGTAAATATTTTTTAATTGCGCAAATTAGTACCAATAGGAAAAACCAGGCTGTTTTTCCCACGCAAACCAGTACAAGTTCAAAGAAAGATTCTTCTAACAATCCTTGTTGCACACATGCTAAAATATAACCGTCAGATAAACGAGTATTTGTGCAGATGGTCGCCTGTCTCACAAAGAAAAAAACAAACCAAACATTGAATGAAAGGATCTGTCATTATGAAAGCAAACAAAATCATTGCCATTATTATGGCGGCGCTTCTAGCGGCAATCACATTCGCATCGTGCAGCGGCGGGGGAGATACCTCCTCGGCAGGCGCCAGCGGCGGTTCATCCGCAGGCTCCTCCGGAGGAGCCCAGAAGATTACCATCTGGGCTTGGGACGAAACCTTTAACATCAAGGCGGCAGAGGTCGCAAAAGAAATGTACCAGAAGGATAACCCCGGCGCGGAAATCGAAATCGTCACCATGGCGCAGGACGACATCGTCCAGAAGCTCCACACGAGCTTATCCTCCGGCCAGACGTCCGGCCTTCCCAGCATCGTGCTGATTGAAGACTACAAAGCGCAGAATTTCCTCAGCGCATACCCCGACGCGTTTGAAGACTTGACCGACATCGTAGACGAGAGCGCGTTTATGGATTATAAATTTGCCGTGAACAAAATTGACGACAAAATCTATGGCGTCCCGTTCGATTCCGGCGTAGCGGGCCTGTTCTACCGCACCGATTACGTCGAGCAGGCGGGCTACAAGCAGGAAGATATGCAGGACCTTACCTGGGAAAAATACATTGAAATCGGCAAGGCTGTGAAAGAAAAGACCGGCCACGCGATGCTGACGCTCGACCCGTCCGACATCGGCCAAATCCGTATTATGATGCAGTCAGCAGGCAGCTGGTATGTAAAAGAAGACGGCCAGACGGTCGATATTAAGGACAATCAGGCGCTCAAGGACGGTATTACCGTTTATAAGGCAATGCTCGACGCGGGTATCGTAGAACAGGTTTCCGACTGGGATTCCTTTGTTTCCGCGTTCCAGAGCGGCAAGGTCGCTTCTGTACCGACAGGCTGCTGGATTGGCAGCTCCGTCATCAAGGCGGAAGACCAGAGCGGCAAATGGGCCATCGCCCCGATTCCGCGCCTCGGCGAAAATAAAGATTCCGTCAACTACTCCTCCATCGGCGGCAGCGGCTGGTACGTCATCAAGGGCGTCGGCGACGCAAGCGCTAACAAGGATTTTCTGAGCAAAACCTTTGCAACGAGCAAAGAGCTTGCAAACCAGCTTGCTAAGGACATCAATCTCGTCAGCACACTGAAGGCTGCGAAGGATACAGAAAATTACGAAGCAAAGAACGATTTCTTCGGCGGGCAGCAGATATTCAAGAATTTCTCTGAATGGTCTGAGAAGGTTCCCGCTGTCAACTACGGCCTGCACACCTACGCGGTCGAGGATATTATGACCGAGGCCGTTCAGTCCATCGTCGGCGGCGCCGACATGCAGGAAACGCTCGATGCCGCGCAAACCCAGGCGGAAGGCGCAGTTATCAGCTAACCGCTACATCCTCACCTCTTTGAGCCGGCCGCCGCGGGAAAAGCAGCGGCCGGTTCCCTCAGAGAAGACCGCTAAAATAATAAGGAGGGATTCGTTTGGATGCGATGTCAAGCGGCGTACCAGAGGGTACGGCGAAAACAAAAAAAGCAAATACCAGACGGCAGCGGCGCAGAAATAATATCGGTATGACCCGCAAGGAAAATCTCGTCGGCTGGGCCTTTGTCGCACTGAGCACCGTGCTGATTGTCGTGCTGGTATTTATCCCGATGGTACAGGCAATCATCACGTCCACACAGTCGGGACTGGGCAACAACCTGAAGTTTGTAGGCTTTGACAACTACCTGCGCCTGTTTGGTGATAAAACGTTTGTCAAGGCGGCATGGAACACTGTGCTGTATCTGCTGATACAGGTACCGATTATGATTATCTTCGCGCTGATTATTTCCGTCATGCTAAACGACAGAAAACTGAAATTAAAGGGCGCGTTCCGGACGGCTATCTTCCTTCCGTGCATCACCTCGCTGGTAGCCTATTCCATCATCATGAAAAGCCTCTTTGCTCCGGACGGCGTCGTCAACCAGGCGCTTTTGGGAATGAACATGATTGCGGAGCCAATCCAGTGGCTGACGGACCCGTTTTGGGCGAAGATACTCATCATCATATCCATCACCTGGCGCTGGACGGGCTACAATATGATATTCTACCTGTCTGGACTGCAAAACATAGACCCGTCTATTTATGAGGCGGCGGATATCGACGGCTGCTCCGCTGTGCGTAAATTCTTTAAAATTACACTCCCGCTGTTAAAGCCGATTATCCTCTTTACCACCATCACCTCTACCATCGGCACGCTGCAGCTGTTCGACGAGGTCGTGAATATCACGCAGGGCGGGCCGGCAAACGCGACAATTACGCTTTCCCAGTACATCTACAACTTAAGCTTTAAATATTCGCCGAACTTCGGCTATGCGTCGGCAGTTTCCATCGTCATACTGGTTGCCATCATCATCCTTTCGGCAATCCAGATGAAGGTCGGAGGTGACAAACGTGAAGCGTAAATTCAGTATTGCGAGGGTTTTCAAATATATCGTGCTGACCGTCATATCGCTCGTCTCGATTTTCCCGTTTATTTTTATGCTGTTCGGCATGACGAGCAATACCACCGATATCATACAGGGAAAAATGCAGATTGGCGGGGAGCTTGTCAAGAACTTTACAAACCTCTTCAGCAACAACCTGAACTTCCTTCAGGCGCTCGGCAATTCGGCAGTCATCGCCGTCATTACGACGGTACTGGCGCTTCTTATTTCCTCGGCGGCGGGCTACGGCTTTGAAATCTTCCGCACCAAATCGAGGGACCGCCTGTTTAACTTCCTTCTTCTCTCCATGATGGTTCCGTTTGCTGCGCTGATGATTCCGCTGTTCCGTATGTTTTCAAATTTAAACGGAACGCCGTTCGGGCTAGATACGATGTTCGTCGTTATCGTTCCGGCGGTATCCACCGCCTTCCTGATTTTCTTCTTCCGGCAGAATACAAAATCCTTCCCGAAGGAAATGATTGAGGCGGCGCGAATCGATGGGGTAGGAGAGCTCGGTATCTTCTTTAAAATCTTTATGCCCACCATTAAAAATACGTTTGCGGCGGCGGCTATTATCACGTTTATGAACTCCTGGAACAACTATATGTGGCCCTTAATCGCCCTGCAAACACCCGATAAACGCACGATTCCGCTGATTTTGTCCGCAATGGGCGCCTCCTACACGCCCGACTACGGCATGATTATGTGCGCAATCGTCATCGCAACCCTGCCGACCGCGCTTATCTTCTTCATTATGCAGAAGCATTTCGTACAGGGTATGATTGGCTCGGTCAAAGGATAAACAAACATAACCGGACGCGGTGCGGGACGGATGAAACGAATCAGCTGGTTCAAATCCGTCCCGCTTTTTTAAGGAGAAATGCTTATGAATAACAAACCAAACTTTGGGTGGCTTTCAGACCCCGCGGTGTTCGCCGTCAACCGGAAGCCCGCGCATTCTGACCACCGGTTTTATGAAACGCGCTCACAGGCTGAGGCAATGGCGGAAATGCCGCTTTCCTTTTCTTTGAACGGCGCCTGGCACTTTGCTTATGCGCGCAATACAGAGGAAATACCGCAGGGCTTTTGGGAAAAGGGGTATGATGTATCGGATTGGGACAATATCCTGGTCCCGTCGCATATCCAGCTTGCGGGCTATGATAAATGCCAGTATATCAACACCATGTACCCATGGGACGGCCACAGCGAGCTGCGCCCGCCGCAGGTGGACGAAAGCTATAATCCATGCGGATGTTATGTCCGCAGCTTCGTTTTGCCGGAGTACCTCAAAAACAAGCGGCTTACGATTTCGTTCCAGGGCGTGGAAACGGCCTTTTACCTCTGGTGCAACGGGCAGCTTGCCGGCTACAGCGAGGACAGCTTTACCCCCGCGGAATTTGATTTAGATGAATTTATTGAGGCGGGCGAAAACAGGCTCGCGGTTCTCGTATGCAAACGCAGTACGGGCAGCTGGCTGGAGGACCAGGACATGTGGCGTCTTTCCGGTATTTTCCGCGACGTATATTTATACGCACGGCCGCAGGTACACCTGTACGACCTGTTTGTTCAGGCAAGCTTGAATGAAACGCTCGACAAAGCGGAAATTACATTGCAAATGCAAATAATAAACGCGCAGGGCGCGCAGGCGGAAATCGAGCTGTTTGCGCCGGATGGGACAAAGGTATATGCGTCTTTGGGCATACCGCTTTCCGAAAGCAGCACCCATACGTTCCCGGTAGAAAACCCCGCCCTTTGGAGCGCCGAACAGCCCAACCTCTACAAACTGTTTATTACCATACAGAAGGACGGGGAAATGATAGAGGCAGTACCGGAGAAAATCGGTGTGCGCCGTTTTGAGATGAAGGACGGCGTCATGTGCTTAAACGGCAAGCGCATCGTATTCCATGGCGTCAACCGGCACGAGTTCGACTGCCGCACCGGCAGATGCGTTTCCTACGAAGATATGGTATGGGACGCAAAATTCATGAAGCGCAATAACATCAACGCCGTGCGCACCAGCCATTACCCGAACCAGACGCAGTGGTACCGCCTGTGCGACGAATACGGAATCTACCTGATAGACGAAACTAACCTGGAAAGCCACGGCTCCTGGCAGAAGATGGGGCAGGTAAAGCCCGACTGGGTTGTTCCGGGCGACCGGGAGGAATGGCTCGGTATTGTGCTCGACCGGGCAAAATCGATGCTGGAGCGTGATAAAAACCATCCAAGTATCCTTATTTGGTCGTGCGGGAACGAATCGTTCGGCGGCAAAGACATCTATGAAATGGCACAATATTTCAGGCGGCGCGACCCGTCCAGGCTCGTCCACTACGAAGGTATTTTCCATGACAGGCGCTATCCCGAAACGAGCGATATGGAAAGCCGTATGTACGCAAGGCCCGAAGAAATAGAGGAATACCTGAAATCGAACCCGGAAAAGCCCTTTATTTCCTGTGAATATATGCACGCGATGGGCAACTCGCTTGGAAATATGGATGAATATATTGCTTTAGAGGAGAATTATCCGCAATACCAGGGCGGGTTCATTTGGGACTATATCGACCAAGCGGTCGTAAAGCAGACGGAAAACGGTGAAACGCTTGCCTACGGCGGCGACTTCGGCGACCGCCCGACCGATTACAATTTCTGTACGGACGGCGTTGTGTACGCCGGCCGCTCGCCTTCCCCAAAAGTGCAGGAGATGAAATACCTTTACCAGGATATTGTGCTTGTTCCCGACGAGCACGGCGTTCTTATCCGCAATAAAAATCTGTTTGCAGATACAAGCTGCGGTACGTTTTATTGGACGCTTCTGCTGGATGGGGAAGAGACGCAGAGAAATTCCTTTGCGTGTACCGTTATGCCGCAGCAGGAGCGGTACGTCCCGCTTCCTGTTGAAGTAAAAGGCGGGGAAGCAGCGTTGTCCGTTTCATTTTGCCTGAACAGAGATACAAAATGGGCGGAAAAGGGGCATGAGCTTGCGTTTGGGCAGGCTGTTATAAAATGCGGCAGCCTGCAGGCGAAAGAAAAAGTACCTGCCGAAGAAACCAGAATTGTCCGGGGGGACATCAACACAGGCGTACACGGTAAGGATTTTTCTGTGCTGCTTTCAAGGCAGGAAAAGGGGATTGTTTCCCTCCGTTATGACGGCAGGGAGCTTATCACCCGTCCGCCGAAGCCGGAGTACTGGCGCGCGTCCACCGACAACGACCGCGGCTGCGGGTTCGATTATAAGTCCGCATGCTGGATGTTTGCCTCGCGCACGCAGCTTTGTACGGACATCAGGGAAGAGGAGCGGGACGGGTGCGTCGCCTTCACCTATACCTACCGCCCGCTTGCGTGGAGCGAATGCGAAGCGGTTGTGTCTTATACGGTGCAAAAGGATGGCAGCGTCGATGTGTCGGCCTGCTTTGCAGGCGCGGAAAACCTGCCGGATTTGCCTTTGTTTGGCCTTGTGCTGCGCCTGTCGAAGGAATTTGAAAACGTATTATATTATGGCCTCGGCCCGGAAGAAAACTATATCGACCGCAGCCGCGGGGCAAGGCTTGGAAAATTTAAGTTTACCGCGCCGGAGAACCTTTCGCGGTATGTTGTCCCGCAGGAATGCGGCAACCGCACTGGTGTACGCTTCGCTGAGGTTACGGATGCCGACGGCTTCGGCCTGCGGTTTGAAGCAAATGGAACGCCGTTTGAGCTTCAGGTGCTTCCTTATACGGCGCAGGAGCTTGAAAACGCGCTTCATCCACAGGAGCTGCCGCCCGCGGCGTATACGAATATACGCATCGCGGCAAAGCAGATGGGCGTCGGCGGGGACGACAGCTGGGGCGCGCCGGTACATGGGGATTACCATCTTCCTGCAAACCGCCGGTACGCGTTTTCGTTTACCATAAGAAAATGCGGAGGAGAGGGGTAACCTCTTCCTCCGCAGGCAATATAATCGATTCGTTGTTTAACCGATGAAGTCCCGGGCGGGAATCGTAATTTTCACGATGGTACCTTCCCCGGGATTGGAGGAGATATGGACGCCGTAGCCTTCCCCGTACAAAAGGTTGATGCGGTCGTTTACGTTACGCACGCCAATGCCGGTAAAAGGATGCCCTTTCTGCGCGTCCCTTGACCAGAGCCGGTCGAGCTGCTCCCTGCTCATGCCGACGCCGTTATCCATTATCTCACAGATGAGCCGGCCGCCGCTGCGGCGGACAAAAACATTGATTCGCCCCTCAGCCCTGCTGGAAAAGGCATGGAAGAACGCGTTTTCCACAAACGGCTGCAGCAGCATTTTGGGAATTTCAAGCGTTTCGCAGCCCTCCGCGATGGAGTAAGCGATGTTTACCTTATCTCCGTAACGCGCCTGCTGAATCAGGGCGTAGTTTTTCAGGTTGTCGATTTCCTGCTGGACGGCGACCATCTCGCCCTCATTGCTGATGGTGTTGCGCAGGAGATTGATAAACGCGTCGATTGTCTGAGTGGATTTTTCCGTGCTGCCCTGCCATATTAAAAACTTGATGCACGCAAGCGTATTGTACATGAAATGCGGGTTAATCTGCATCTGGAGCGCGTGGATTTCAGCAAGCCTTTTTTCTTCCTGCAGGGTGACAAGCCGGCTTACGTAATCGTTGAGGCCGTCGAGCATATGATTAAAGGCTTCCGCAAGCTCGCGCGCCTCGCCGCCTCCCTTGACCTCGATATGCCGTGAGAAATCGCCGCCGACAATCTCAGGCATCCTGCGCGCAAGGTTTGTAATCGGCCGTGTGCTTTTGCGCACGGTGAAAAACAATATAAGCATCACGAGGGCGATGATGACGGCGCATACGAGCAGCGTATCCTGCGGGCGGTACATCTGGTTAAGCAGGGCGGTTTCATTGATGACGCTTGTCAGACGGAAACCATATGAAGTAAGCTCCTTTGCAAGCACGGTCGTTTCCAGGCCTTCTTCCGACTTTTGCTGCCGGTACAGCTCCGGCCCGTTTATGATATCCTCCGCGAGCATGTTGAGCTCTTTCATGTGCTTCCCGTTTTCGGAAATTGCGTTGGAGGAAATAACCATCCCGTCTTCGTCCGTCAGCACATAGACACGGTTAATAGTCCCGTCAACAAGCGGACGGTACAGGGAGCTGAAATCGCTCTGCGTAAGCAGCGCGACCGCCGCGCCGTAAGGCCGGTTTTCCGCACGGTCCCAAAGGGATTTCGCTACCAAAATACAGCTTTGGCCTTTGGTGGCGGTCGTAAAGCCGTCGGGTGTGTAGGCGTAAAGAACCAGGTTTGGCTGTTTCATTGCCTCGCGCACAGCGCCGGTTTCCAAAATTTCCTGCGCGGTTTTTGTCAGGCGCGCGTCGCCCCTTACAAACGTTTCGCCGTTCGTACCGGCGAGAATCAGGTGAATCGTCACCTGCGCCTGCACGGACGCGGCGCTTTCAATTTGGCTTCGCATCTGGTGGCGCAGGCTGTACTGTTCGTCTACGTTCATTTCAGAGCCGGATATAATGCGGGATACCGCATAGCTGCCGGAACAGGTAGTAAGCAGGGAGACGATATCCTCGTTTAAGCGCGCATATTCCGACTGTACCTGCGTAATGACCTTGTTGTTGGCCTGCGCGTAGGTATCGATATAAATTTTTTCCGACATTTGGATAACAAAAAAAGAAATCAGCACACCGACAATCAGGATTGCGGCAGTCGTAATCGTGACAATCTTTAGAAACAGGCTGTTGCGCCTCATCCAGCCGGAAAATGCGGTTTTCTTTTCCATCTTAGCCCTGTCCCTTCCTATATTCGCTTGGCGTGCGGCCGGTAAACTTCTTAAATACCTTGCAAAAATAGCTGTGGTCGGAGTAGCCTACCATTGCGCTGATTTCGGAAATCGGAACCGATTTGTTGCGCAGCAGCTCAAGCGATTTTTCAATGCGTATCCGGTTGAGGTATTCGCTGAAGCCCTCGTCGGAATGTGCGCTGAAATAAGAGGAAAGATAGTAATAGCTGAAATTGAATTTTTTAGCGATGTCGTTTAAAGTAAGCGGTTCGCTGTAATGGTCCTGTAAATACGCGGTAATCCGTTTCATCGTATCGTTGTTGATTTTTAAATGGTAATTTTGGATAATGACGGAAAAATCCCCGCAGATATCGTGAAAAACCTTTAAAAAATCTTCCGCGTAAGCGGCTGCTTCAATGCTGCTCAGGTAATTGAGCTTCAGGTGGCTTAAATTCTCCGCATTTAAATTAAGCTCCTCCAGCTCGGAGATAAGGTTATACAGCATACTTTCCAGAAACGCCTTGAGCTCCGGCTCATTCATGCGGTATTCCGTGACTGCGCGGTCAACGTATTCGCGCAGCATTTGCAGCGCTTCTTCAAAATTCATTGAGGTTAATTGGCTTGTAAACCGTTTGGTATCGAACTTTTCGTATTCCTGCAGCGGCGGGAATTTTGAGGCCGCCATCAGCGGCACATCCTTGTAATAAAAGCGCCGCTCGGTCAGCTTGCAGAAACGGTCGTTATAAACAGTACGGATATCGTCGAGCTTATAAAACGGGTCGCTTAATACAAAGAACAATCCGGAGGAAGCGGCGGAAAGCTTTTCTACTGTTTCTTTGACCGCGTGGGAAAGCGTAGCCTCGTCGGGATGGTCGTAATTGAAGATAGCCAGGGCGATATCATCATTGATGTTGATTGGATACGGATGGTATGTGCCCAGCATTTCGTAAACGCCGCTGCCCATAAATCCGTTGATAACGCTGTTGTTTTTACAGATTTTACGGTTAATTCCAAGAATGCGCAGACAGGGTAAAGGGAACTGTTTTTTGAGCTGTTCGGTTTGCAGAACGTCGGTAAAGCCTAAAATAAACTGGTTGATTAGGCTTTCGATATGAATATCGGCGTTGCTTTTGAGCGCAAGGTTCGGGATACGCTGGACCGCCTTCTGCAGGACGGAAAGCAGCTCCTTTGGATTGAGCGTCGGTTTTAAAATATAATCCACAGCGCCGCTTTGGAAGGTGCTTTTGACGTATTCAAAATCGCTGTAGCCGGACAGCACGATTACCTGAATCCCGCTATTTTTGATATTAAGCATTTTTGTAAGCTCTATGCCGTCCATGACGGGCATAACAATATCCGTCAGTACGATATCTGGCGGGTCCTTCTCAATCATCTCCAGCGCCTGCTTGCCGTTGTCGGCTTCCCCAACAACTTGAAAGCCGTGCTTTTCCCAGTCGAGAAGATGCTTGATGCCCTGCCGGATTATATATTCGTCGTCGACGATTAGGATTTTACAAAACTGTTGCATAGAAATCACCCTTTCCAAATGAACCTGAGCGATACGCGATGTTCAATATATTTCATTATAACACGTATTTCATAAAAAAAACAGATCATATAAAGAATTTTGGTTGCATTTTTGCCGGATACAAGGAGGATTTATCATGGAAAGCAAATCTTTACAAGCGTTAAAAATGAAATTCGGGGAGCTATTCCCGGAACAGGGGGAGCCAGCCGTTTATTTTGCACCGGGCAGGGTCAACTTGATTGGTGAGCATACCGATTATAACGGAGGCCATGTGTTTCCCTGCGCGCTCGATATCGGCACGTTTGCCGCTGTCAAAAAACGCAGTGACCGTACGCTCCGGCTTTTTTCCATGAATATGGAGCAGCGCGGCGTGATTGAGGCGCCGCTCGACGGCCTTCATTTTGATGAGGAATATGACTGGGCAAATTATGTGTTCGGCGTTATCAAGGCTTTTACTGATAAGGGATACCGTGCCGACTGCGGCCTGGATATCGTGTTTTATGGGAACATCCCGAACGCTTCGGGGCTATCCTCCTCAGCCTCCCTGGAGGTGCTCACCGGCTATTTGCTCAAGGAGCAGTTCGGCTTTGACAGCGTCAATATGATTGAGCTTGCGCTGATTGGGCAGGAAGCGGAAAATAAGTTTATCGGCGTCAGCTGCGGCATTATGGACCAGTTCGCGGTTGCAATGGGCAGGAAAGGCTGTGCCGTATGCCTCGATACCTCCACGCTTGACTATACCTATGCTCCGCTTCATCTTGACGGCGTTAGGATAGTAATTATCAACACAAATAAAAAGAGAGGGCTGAACGATTCCAAGTATAACGAACGGTGTAATGAATGCGCGCATGCGGTCGAGGCGCTTAAAAAATATGAGTTCCTGAAAAATCTCTGCGAGCTGACGCCCGAAAAGTTTGAAGAGGGAAAGAAATTCATTACGGAACCAACGGTAAGAAAACGCGCGCGCCATGCCGTTTACGAAAACCAGAGGACCATCGATGCCGTAAAAGCGCTCAAAAGCGGAGACCTGGGGCGGTTTGGCGAGCTGATGGTACAGTCCCATGAGTCGCTGCGCGACGATTATGAGGTAACGGGAGTAGAGCTGGATACGGTAGTGGAAGCGGCGCTCAGGCAAAAAGGCGTAATCGGCGCGCGGATGACCGGCGCCGGTTTTGGCGGGTGCGCGGTCGCGCTTGTAAAAGAGCAGGATGTTGCGGCGTTTGAGCAGAACGTTGCAAAAGAATATCAGGAAAAAACAGGGCTGCGCGCCGACTTCTATGTGGTGGAGGCGGGCGGCGGCCCCTGCAGGCTGTAATAATCCATTCTATAATCTCAACCGAAGGGGCGCATGAATAATGATTGATTCCGCGATAAAAAAGCTGGTAAGATATGGGCTGGAAACCGGATTAATTGAAGAAAGCGACAAAATTTATGCTACGAACCGCCTGCTCGAGCTTCTGGAAAAGGAGGAATACCGGGACGACGGGAAAGAATACCGGGATATTCTGCTGGAGCAGACGCTCAAAGAGCTGCTCGACTATGCCTGTGAGCACGGTATGATAGAAAACAGTGTTACGGCACGCGACCTGTTTGATACAAAATTGATGGCGGTACTGACGCCGAGGCCGTCGGAGGTTGACAAGGTATTTCATAAAAAATATCAGGAAAGCCCGCGGGCGGCAACCGAATATTTTTTTAAATTAAGCTGCGACAGCGACTATATCAGGCGGTACCGCATCAAAAAGGATATGCGCTGGAAAACCGATACTCCGTACGGGCCGCTTGATATTACTATCAACCTCTCTAAACCGGAAAAAGACCCAAAAGCGATTGCCGCCGCAAAAAACGCGCCGCAGGGCAGTTACCCCAAATGCCTGTTATGCCCGGAAAACGAGGGATACGCGGGAAATTACACAAAGCCCGCGCGACAGAACCACCGGATAATCCCAATTGAGCTTGGAGGAGAAAAATGGGGCTTTCAATATTCTCCTTACGTCTATTACAACGAGCACTGCATTGTATTTAACTGCGAACATACGCCAATGAAAATCGATAAGTCAGCTTTTCAAAAGCTGTTTGATTTTGTAAAACAGTTTCCCCATTACTTTATCGGTTCGAACGCGGATTTGCCCATTGTCGGCGGCTCTATCCTGTCGCATGAGCATTTCCAGGGAGGCCACTATGAATTCCCGATGGCAAAAGCGCCGGTAGAGCAGGCGTTTTCCTTTGAAGGATTTGAACAGGTCAAGGCCGGAATCGTCAAATGGCCGATGTCGGTTATCCGGCTGGGCTGCCCGGATGAGAAACCGCTTATAGAGCTGGGCGGCAAAATCTTGGAGAGATGGCGCGGCTATTCGGATAAGGACGCGTTTATTTATGCACATACGGACGGTGAAGCGCACAATACGATTACGCCGATTGCCAGAAAACGCGGGAACGCCTATGAACTTGATTTAGTCCTTCGAAACAATATCACGACAGAGGAATTTCCGCTGGGAGTATACCATCCGCATCAGGAGCTGCACCATATCAAAAAAGAAAACATCGGCCTGATTGAGGTTATGGGACTCGCGGTACTTCCCGCACGGCTCAAAACAGAACTTGATTTGCTCGCGGAGTGCCTGGCTGCGGGAAGGGACGCCGGGTCGGACGAACGCATCGCCAAACATGCCGCTTGGGCGCAGGAAATCAAAAAACGGTACCCTGAACGAAATGAGCAAAATATCCATGAGATTATCAGGAGGGAAACAGGCGGGGTATTCCTCCACGTGCTTGAAGACGCCGGTGTTTACAAGGATACGCCGGACGGACGGAAAGCGTTTAACAGGTTCCTCCGTAGCATTTGAACAAAATTATATAACCCATTTTGTGTAAAATAAACGTAACACAAAATGGGTTATTTTTTTATTTGATATTTTTAAATGATATGATATAATAAAAAATAACTATAA
>ENA-OZVM01000003-OZVM01000003.1-human-gut-metagenome-genome-assembly--contig:-NODE-3-length-122798-cov-19.137482_pt1 | contig 122798 bp, 192 predicted proteins | sample MGYA00243445_ERZ654045 | MGnify/ENA primary metagenome ERZ654045 (study PRJEB26926, sample SAMN06164891) | human gut metagenome | biome: ENVO:00009003; feature: ENVO:2100002; material: ENVO:00002003... | reverse complement strand
GAGATCCTGAGATGTCTCGTGGGCTCGGAGATGTGTATAAGAGACAGGATTTTATCAAAAATTATAGAGTGTTTAAAACAACATTAAATACGGCAAGCATTCCCTTAGTACTTACTGGGGTACATTTTAGTAAATATTATAAGGAATGCATTTCATAGTCTAAATACTTATAGGTATTAGTCCCATTAGTTAATACTTCTGAAGATTTAACAAAATTTGGAATGAAATTGTATGGGCAAAATGCTGTATTTGATTCCATGTTAACTATAGCAGGAGGATGGCACGATGCTAACATGTTTCATAAAGATGATATGAAGATTCATGTTGGTAAATACACCTCTAGGGAATCGGGAACATTCTCAGGCTCGCCAGGATTTAGCGGAACTTGGTCTAAAAATTACTATGATAGTAGTAAAGGATATGCGATTACCAAAAATTCTAATGGAAAGACTAAAATGTGGGACAATTAGGTAAACGGCACTTATATTAGAGACTTATTAACATCCGATATCGGAATAATACTATATTCTCACGGAGACGAACTTGACAAAACTGTATATTTCGTATATGATTCTGATACTACAACTGCACCAAATCCTAGTTATATGTATAAATATAAATTCGGTTCTATTTCTGGAGAAAAAAAAGCTCCTCCATATAACAACATATATGAAGACAGTTCTCGCCAATTTGTACTAGGATTAGTTATGAAAGATACAGATGGATAGATACACCTATTAAATAATCTTTGTCCTATGCAAACTTCTTCTGGTTCTTTAACACAAAAAATAAAGATAAGGGGAGGAACTAGATATCTAGGTAATATTATTCTATCTATTTTAAGTAACCTATTTGTTAAACTTCCAGAGAAATAGGATATAGAAGTTTAGACTATTAGCAATATAGTTTATCTATAGGACAATAAATCACAATTTACAAAGGATGTAGTTTATTAGGTATAGGCGGATTATGAAAACCACAATGATCTTATATTAATGTAGGGAATCTAGCTATCTGACTATATTAATAAAATTAAGTAGCATATAAATGATGTGGTAGACGACTCTAATGTTAACTTTATAATACAAAGTGTTTAGAAGAACATTCCTATACAGGTTGCCTTTGATTACATATAGCCTTCAAAGATTATTTCTAATTCATAGTCTAGTGTTATGGCTATTAGACTTGGGGAAAATGATTACTATACTATAATTCCAGAAATAAACGATTCTAACAAGTTGTATACTATAGATAGAAGATATTCGAATATTACAGTAAGAGCCGCTACTACAGTTAATAGCTGTGAAGTAACCTCTATAACTAATTCTACTACCTCTGGTAGATTAATTTATACTTATAGTGATTAGATATATCATAGTAACAGCAAGTTTTACTAGATATTCACATTATAGAATGACCATTTGGTACTATCTAAAACACAGCACAATTCATCTGATATGCTAGCATATTTCAATGGTGCTCATAATGTTACTATTGGAGGTATAGTTAATGACGAATATTTAACGGATTATTTAAAATATGTGGACTAAGTTAATTAAAAGCAGTATAAATTTGGAAACCTAGACTTAGGTATATCCAACTCAGGGATCTTTAGTATATGAGTATAATCCTCTTAGAAATTTTAGACTGTCGAAGAATATGTATTTATATAAAGGAGATTATTATTCTTTGGAAGAATTAAAAGATAAATTTAACATATATATAGAGGACAATTCCTGGGTAGGAGCAGATGAAAATCCAGAATTGTATGAAAAAGGATAGTTGGTAGATTTCATAACAGATTAGCTGTCTATTAGGCTAGATCATCCAGTACATATTATTCCTTAGTATAGTTACGACGGGTCAGTAAACCTTATATTGAATGACGGAATTAATATACCTAGATTAATAAATAGTAGGTTTAGTTCTACTGGCAAGAATACTTACGAAGTAGTCAACAGGAAGGGGGATAATGACACTAACATATATGATTAGGGAGAACAGTTTGATATAGATACTTCTCTATATAAAAGAATAACTAAAATACCTAAAGTTTAGTATATGGGAACATCTTCTGGAGGCAATATGAAGATTGGAAATTATCATTTTTATTTCAAATTGTCCGATGCAGATGGGAACGAGACAGATTTTGTGGCCGAGTCTGGATTAGTAAGTGTGTTTATAGGCTTTGGATCTCCTTCTAGTATTCATACTGGTTAGAAAAACGAAAGTAGCTACAAAAATGTCATGTTTTCTGTATCTAATATAGATGCTTCTTATAATTATATTACTGTATATTATTCAAGATATACAGCAGAAGCTAATGAAAACTTCGTAACCGAATATATAAAAATCAATAAGAAATATTTAGTAAATAATGCCGGGATAGCATCTATTATAGTAACAGGTTTTGAAGAAACTACATAGATATCAGGTTCTGATATTAATTTAAACTATAATGTAGTAGACGCTTCTAAAGCTTCTGCAGTTTGTCAAAATATGTTGTTTATGGCAAATGTCCATAAACCAAATATTCCCTACAAAGAGTTATCTGATTTGTCTTTAAGATTTTTACCATATCTAATCTAGACTCCGTATAAGTTAGACATAGATGAAGAGTATAATCCAACAACATCAGATTTAGGATACTATGATAGTAAATTTATATATGACTACACTGGATATTGGGGAGAGGAGATATACAGATTTGGAATAGTATATATAATGCCGAATAATGAATTAAGTCCTGTATTTAACATTAGAGGAGGTGCTGCTATTAAAGAATTCATAGATGGATAGTATAGCAATGATGGGCAGTTTTCAAATATTCCGGTATTTAAAACAAACGAGCTAAATGAAAGGGAGAGACAATATATTAACTATAACGAAGAAACCAATTATTTAATAGGGCTTGATGATATGTCTTCTGGGGATAACAGAACGAAAGGTACCGTTTTATTTGAAAATGTTAAGGGAGTAGTTACCTTCTCTCCTACCAAGGACACTAATACTATATATGGGATAGATATTAGAACTGATCAAGATACTATTAAGGAACTAGAGAAGTATGTTAAAGGGTACTTTTTTGTAAGATAGACAAGAATACCTACTATTCTAGCCCAGGGTATCACCATAGGGATAGACCAGAATTCTTATACCCCCTGTATCCCAACAGCTGGCGGGTTTTTGGAATAGTTATCAGAATCATTAGAAAAAACCCATGTTACTACAGAAGATATAAATGATATTAATTACATATCAGAAGGATTTCTAAGTAGATATTAGTTCAAATTTCAGAAGAAGTCCAGTAATCTGTGGGGGAAAATCGCTAAAGTGGCTGGTATAGCGGTAGGAGTAGTAGCATTAGCTGCCGCAACCGTTTTTACAGCAGGTGCTGCAGCTGCTGTAGTAGCAGGTACTGCTGTTACAGTAAGTGGAGCAGCAGCTGCTGGAGCAACTGCTTTAGGAACAGTTGCAGGGACAATAGCAGCTGCAACTGGTCTAGGTTCTTTAGGAGCTGCTTTAGGAACTACTGTTCTAGTTGGAGGAGCTGTTGCCCTACCAACAGCTGCGTTAGCAGTAGCTGGAACTATTCAGGAAACTAGGTATGCGTTATCCTCTATTTTTGTAAAGAAAAAGTTGGATGGGAGAAATACACAAGTTCCTTCTGGATATAAATTGGTAGAAACAGAAGAATCCAGAAAATTAAGTACAGATTTTCTTACACGTTTTATTCCTAAGGACTCCTCTAAGGTAAAAGTCTAGGGGATTCTGTGTCCAGATTATGAAGTAAATTAGTCTTACTATAATCAAATATTTACTGGCAATTTACATACTATTTCTCTTACAAGTTCTTAGAGTATAAACGGATTAGCTGGAAGAACTGGAAATTATTTTTCAAATAACGTGAATCATTTCTATATTCCAGACTATTATGATACCAATATACGAAATTTTTATGATTTTAAGGTTGTAGGAGTTCCCGACAATGTAAAATTGGTTGGAATTGATAACCTAAAATTCAGGAGTAGAGCAGGGGAGGCAGAAGAAGCTTGGAGATATGAATGTGTAGGGGACGATTATAAATCTGAATACTCAAAAAAGAATAACGAAGAGGATTCTGAAACATAGTCTAATAAGAAGATAAATACTGATATAATTAGAGGAAGTTTTGGGCCTTACTTGGCATTTAATGATGTAGAAAACAAATTCTCTTCAGCTGAAACTGTTAACATATATATACCAGAATACTCTATAGGTTAGCTTGAAAACTACTTTTCAATTAGAATGTAGGATTCTTCTGTTTTTTAGGCCATATCTGATAGATATAGTATCTCAGAAGTAGATTCTTAGTTAGTAAAATAGTTAAGTAATATAATTGGTGATGATGATAGAACTAAAGGGTATAAATGGGAGCTTTATAGAGGAGATTGTTATCTATGTCAATTTACTCATAGGGTAAATAGAAACTTTAACGATCCTTCAGCGCCCTATAATGATGAGATAGTTGACGAAAAAACATGGAGAGATAATTATGACACTGATAATGTAGAAAAATATGAAAGTATAAATTTGGGAGATGTTAATGCAGTATAGTTAGGAATGTGGGTAACATTTAAAATACGCTCCTCTAATAATTTAAATATAAGAACCTTAGATGGATCTAATGTAGATGAAACGGCTATGTGTGGACATCCGAGAGGATACTATCCATACCTTCCTATGAGTACTGAGGGAACATATAAACACCCAGAATCATAGGTATACAACAAAGGTTTTACTAAATCCTTAAGTGAAAGATGGAACTTTGAACTTCCTGATGTTCCCTATATAAAGAACTGGTTTGGAACTCGTATTATGTATTCTGATATTCACGTTAATGATGCCTATAAGAACGGATTTAGAGTTTTCCAAGGTACTCATTATAGAGATTATACTCGCGAATACGGAGAAATAGTAAAATTAATTTCTCTTGAGTCTAATCTTTTATGTGTATTTGAACATGGTATAGCATTGATACCTGTCAATGAAAGAGCAGTCGCAGGTGAGGGAACAGGTGGAAATGTCTATATAAACACATCTAATGTGCTTCCAGAGAACCCAAAAATTATCTCTGATATGTTTGGTAGTCAGTGGCCCGAAAGTGTCCTCAAAGTTCCAGGAAAGACTGGAGATTCTGCGCAATATGTTTATGGAGTTGATACTGTTGCCAAGAAGATTTGGCGCACTGACGGTAATACTCTTACTTGTATTTCTGACTTTAGAGTACAAGAATTTCTGAATAAGAATATTACTCTAGGGGAAAGAGAGCTTACTCCCAAAATAGGTATTAGAAATGTAAAGACAGTATATAACGCTTTCAAGAGAGATGTGTTATTTACCTTCTATGATAATACATATGGATTTGAAGAGAAGGTTTGGAACCTATGTTGGAATGAGTTACTTCAGAAATTTATCACTTTCTACAGCTGGGTTCCTAGCTATATGGAAAACATAAATAATATGCCATTTTCGTTTGATAGAAATACATCTAAATGGATAGCGAAACTCGGCACAAGTCATACAGAAAGCTCATTTGCTGATGGTATCACTTTATCAAATGTTATCATAGAAAACCTTGAAAATGAAAACGGGGAAGTAGTAACTAATTTTAGAGTTCCAGTCTCATATATAAATAAGAAGGGGGAATGGGTAACTGCTAACTATAGTATTGCCGATGATAATAAGAGCAGAAAGAAGTACATAGGAGTATTATCCTTAAGTAATAGAATACTTCCAGATTCTTAGTTACATTACTAGATATCTTATTCATTATAGAGGGATTAGTATGGAAATTATAAAAAATTTGAAATAGTACCATTGAACTGTGGAGATAGTGTAGGTGGTATATATCTTCCAGACGATGCTATGTTCGCTGGAGCCTTTATGCCTCTTTACTGCCTTAAATTTAAAGAGGGAGGAGATGAATATACTCCAGTATTCTATAAAGATGGTCAGGAGCTTACTTAGGTATCTGATGGCGCTGGTGATACATTCTATACTTATTAGCACTTGTATACATCAAAGGCTTTATTGTCAGAGCTTTATTATCGAAATAAGGCTAAACACGTATATGCTGATTATGATACTAATAAGATAAAGCTTGGAGACACAGTTGATGACTAGACATTAGAGATACAAGATATGTTAGAATATCCAATATTCAAGGATATAACAGGAAAGCGTCCTACTCTTCCGAGAGAAGAGATGCTTAATGCGGATAAAATTGTAACACTATTGAATATTAAAGCAACTATATCTATTGTCGATGATTATAATGCTTCTAAATTAAGTGATGCATATTATAATATGAAGGCAGGATTTTAGTCTGGAACATCTCTAATTGATGGTGGTTACTATGAGTCTGTTGTTGGTATAGCTCCTAGATGGAATTTACAATTCTTGTCTACGGATTTTTGGAAGCATGGACAGGCCGGATTAATTGACATAGCTGATGATATATATCCTACATATTGGTATGGAAAGCAACATCCATTTGAGTTTGAGTGTGTAGTAGTTAATGACCCTTCAATACATAAGATATTTACAAATCTGGAGATTGTTGCTAATAAGGCTAAACCTGAGTCTTTTCATTATGAAATAATTGGAGAGACTTACGATTTTGCAAAGGACAAGGTAAATATGTATTTTAGACAGGAAGCTATGAAGGCATTATGGCAATACAATGGTGTGGATATTTCTTATGATAGAAACTTCTTAAAGGTTTAGCCTAGACAATAGCCTAAATCTGCGGACTTCCCTCATAAATATTATACCAGATAGGACACAATTAATGAGATAGAGGATTATTATATTCACGTAACATATCCAGAATCTCATGATTATCGCCATTTGTCAGGAGCAGAGGTCGTATACTATCCAAATAGATAGGAATATAGAATATGGAATCATGCAATGGCCGTAAGCTTAGATGATTTAAGTCAAGACGATTCTAGGTCTATTATTGCTGCTAACTGTCAGTACTTAGAAGACAGATGGAAAGTTACAATTAATCCTATCCTAGTATGCTACAAGAATGAGTATTAGAGAAAATTCTCTGGAGCTTTAATATAGCCACAAAATTCTACTTGGGCTAAGGCTAAGGATAGTTCACAAATGCTTCCAACATTACCTATCTATAATTCTCCAATCCCAGATTAGGTACTGTCTGCTGGTGGTATAGATTTCCCAGGAAATGATGTAAATCATCCATAGTGGGGAGAAGATAATGCTCTATATAATCTATACGATTTATCTGGATATAATTCCGAAGGAAATTGGAAACCGTTGGATTTAACTAACTGGTTAGACGATGTTAGTATTTATAGATATAACTTTGGAGAAGCATAGAATAGAAAAGAGTTAGATGTTAAGGATAAATTCTTAAAGATAAGAATTAGATATTCTGGAGAAGAATTAGCTGTTATAGATTTCTTAAATACTGTATATAGAATTAGTTATGCTTAATAAGAATATAAATAAAGTCAGAAGAATAGCGAAAGCCTATTATGGGCTTTCCATTCCTTCTGGGAATCCATATATGACTACGAATGGATTAGCCATACCTGGTAATGCTATTACTTAGTAGAATTTGCTGGGAACTGATTATAGCGCTGATTTCAGAAACAGATCTGAATAGATAATGGCTCCTACTAATAGTCTTATAGATTTTAATGCTAGAATGGGAGACTTATTTAGCTTAAAGCTAAAAAACGATAGAGATTCCTCTAAAGCTATTACATAGATAAAGAGTATGTCTGTAGGTACTGCACCTTAGAAATCATAGGGAACTTTCTAGAAACTAGGAGGATGGAATACGGTAGGACAAGCCTCAGACTTCCTAAGCGGACTAATTGGAGGTGATAAAGATGGATACCTTGGTAAATATGGTTCATTATAGCAAGCAGGAGACTAGGCGTTTGACCAGGCTTCAAATGTAGTAATGGGCATAAATCCTCTAGTCGGAGGAATAATGAAGGCAGGAGGTTTAGTTAGTGACGTATTAACCAAATGGGGTGGAATGGGTACGGATTCTATGACTAAAACCGATGCTGTACTAGGTAGCAAATTATTATCTCTTACTCCAGTTGGTATGGTTAATGGTTTCTTCGGTAAGAAAACTAGGGATTTTTCTGCTAATAGAGATACTATAGAATAGGTAGGAGGTTCTTACGGCGGAACTGTTAGAAATATAGCATCAGCAGAAGAAAAAGCTGGAAAGAAATATGGATTATTCAGTGGAGGGGCAAGAAGGTCAGCCAACAGATTCATAAATAGAACAGAGTCCCAATAGGCGACTATGACTAATATAGCTAACTAGGCTTCTGATTTATCTTCTATAGCTACTAATATGTCGGATTTGAACCATATTTAGTATGGCTTCAACCTAAATGGCGGCTATGATTAGAGATATATGAGAGCTGCTAGACTTGGAACTAAATTACAGAGAATTAAAAAACTTAATATATAGTCTCATAAATTAGGAGGTTAGATATAGGGAGCGATAGATTTGAATGAGTGGCAACCCGTTATAACCGAAGCTGTAGAGTAGTTTGAATCTGGAGGAGAATTAGAATGGACTCCTATTATAACTCTATAGGAAGGAGGAAAAACTGAGAAAGTAGATGGAATAACAGGAGCAGCTCCGAAGATTACTTTCTAGTCTTGGTACGATACTGTTCCAAAAGATAGGTTGTCGAATAATTACGACCTTAAGAAAGCTTTTGAAGTACTACCATTTGAGGAGTTAGAAGCATGGAGAAAATCTTCTGATGAAGATTTAAGAATTGGAAAGAATCACCTACGAAGCATCTATCAGTTACCCAATGGAGATTATGAATTTTTAAAGCTAGGAAATGAATAGAGTAATCCAGAAGTTCATTTCGAAACTGATACTTATCATTCTGGGGAAAATGGATTAAAAGATTCTCATGATTTAGTCTTTGAGAAAGATAGATACTTCTATAGAAAGAAGCCTAAACAATTTAAAAATGGTGGTAAACCCGAACCTATAGACGCTCCAGAAATAGAAGAAACTAATTAGAAAAATATAATTCCAGAAGGCGCTCTTCATGCTCGCAAACATAACATGGAAAATGCTGATAACTTGACTAAGAAAGGTATTCCAGTTATAGATAATGAAGGGGAGCAATAGGCAGAGATAGAAAAAAATGAAATAATATTTACACTAGAAGTTACTAAAAAGCTAGAGGAGTTATACTCTAAATATACAGACTATGAATACTCTCAGAAAGAAAAGGATGAAGTAGCAATAGAAGCTGGAAAACTGTTAGTAAAAGAAATATTATTTAACACAGATGATAGAACAGGTTTAATTAACACATTAAAACAAGGAGGAATAATAGATGGACTTAAATGATTTGTTAGTATCTTACAAACGTATTGAAACTCCCTCTAGAGTCGTTCCCACCTTCTAGCTTATTTAGCCTGATATTCCTTATCGAGATGCTCCTTCCTAGGATTCTCCTAGACCATAGTAGGTTGTTACTGAGCCAGCAACCACTAGCTATTCTATCTCTTTATCATAGGTAAAAGCTCCTGGATTCCAGATGAAATGGAATAGTCCATATAAAAACAGAAATACTTGGGTAACTGACTTGGCGGCTGCTTACAGAAAAGCAGGAGTAACTAATGATAATGCAATAAAGATGTTAATTGCCCAAGATGCTCAGGAAAGCAGTTGGGGACGTTCTGCACAAGGTAAATTCAATTTTGGAAACCTAACTACTGGAGCTAAATGGAAAGGCGACTATGTTAGGGGAAATGACCATGATGCTAAAGGCAATCCCATCAAATAGAAATTCCGCTCTTATAATTCTATGGATGAATATGCAGCTGATAAGTTATAGTTCTTGAAACATTTATATGATTTTGATGAAAATGATGACATTAATACGTTTACCGCCAAACTTACTGGTAAGAACAAAGGTAAGAGAAGGTATGCAGAAGCTACTGACTATGCTAATAGAGTTACAGCGGTATTCAGAAGTTTCAAGGACGGTGGTATTATAAAGTATTAGTAGGCAGGAAAAGTACTTAGTCCTCCAGAAAAGGCAAGATAGAATTTATCTAGTAAATTTCCGGTTAATTGGGAAAATTCTAATTGGCTACATAACTACTTCTCTAAGAACTTAGGTTATAATACTTCTTTGAGTATATTATCTTCTATTCTTCCTGAAAGCGGGGCAGACCCTCACAAAAAGTAGCTTAGAGGAGGGCCAGGAAGAGGGTTAGTCTAGTGGGGATTTGGTACCGACAGATATAACCATATGAAATCATATAAGATGAGAGGACCAGTACAAAAGGGAATAGACCCAGAACTTCAGCGACAAGCAGAATATATAGTTAACACTGTTAAGAACGAACAAAAAACTGGAGAAGGATTATGGCATCATGGAGGAACGGGGTCTGGATACAAAAATGCCGAAGGTGCTAGAAAGGTATTTATCAATGCAAGGACTCCAGCATCCAGTAAGGCAAGAGCTTTTAGTCTCGGCTATGTAAGACCTAAAGGAGGAATAGAAGAAGCCACTAGAAGAGCTTCTTACGTAAGTTCTCTAGATTCAGTTTATAATTCTAAATATAAATAATGGATAGAGTAAAGGTAAATGTAGGTGATAAGACATATAATTGTCAAGTTGCCAAGACAGAAGAAGATAGAAAGAAAGGTCTAATGGGAGTAGAAAATCTTCCTCCCGATGAAGGTATGCTATTTGTATGGGAGGATGAAGATACTAGAGAAATGTGGATGAAAGATACTAAAATACCTTTAGACTAGATAGCCATTAACGATAATGATGAAGTAGTCTTAGTATATAAGGCTTAGCCAGAAGATGAAACTTTAGTTCCGTTCATGAACGCTAAGTATATTCTAGAAGTTAATTAGGATTCTGGTATTGTAGAAGGAGATGATTTTGAAATAGACGACTCTGAAGATTATGACAGATATGTTATGAAGGTGCTTGCTCCAGATGGTACTACTTAGATGTATCTCTAGGGAGGCGAAAGAATCGTAAGTAGAAAAGAAACAAGAACTCTCATTAAGAAAGCTAAAAAGGCTTACGAAAATAAAGACAAAGATTATGATAAATATTGCAAATCTTTGGGCAAATATATATTTAAGGTATTAAAGGGTCAAAATACTCGTCCGCCAGAATATGTGGAAGTTCCAGAAGGAAAAGACAAAAATTCTAACGACGAAAATTAACAATATACACATCGTATCAAAAATTCTTGGTTATGAAGATCTTAATATGTAGTATTGAAGTACATAAGATAGATAGATAATTAGTGCATTAATTACATTTTAAATTTTTAATTTATGAAGTTAGGAAATAAGTTTTAGGCAGGAGGACCGATGCCTGCAGGAGCACCTGCTCCAGCGCCTCAAGGTGGTGAAGACCCAACAGCTATGTTACTTCAAGGAGCACTGCAAGCTGTTCAAGGACAAGATTGTGAAATGGCTATGCAAGTATGCCAAATGTTAATCGAAGCATTGGGAGGTGGAGGTAGTCCACAAGAAACTGCCCCACAGGAAGCTGCCCCAGCTCCAGCAGAAGGGGAACCTGTTTACCGCAGAGGTGGTCGTTTAGTGAGACGTATAAACGCTTGACAAATTTAACACGTAGGGGTATATCTAAAATTGAATTAGGTGTACCCCTTCTTTTTTAATATATAAGTTATGGCAAATAATACAGAAACTTAGAAACCAAAGGAAAGAGTTAAGTATAAATTTGGGCAAAGTGATATTGATTTAACTAATTATATCCATAACTTAGGAACTAATGTATAGTCATACCTCAATTCTAAAAACTGGAATGACGGATAGAAGCAGGAGTTCATGAATGCCTATAATAGATACTTAACAGGCTTGCAAGATTAGCTTGCAAACAATACTAACAGATTTACTACTGACGACTTTGGTTCAATTATTGATTCCACAGGGGCGTTAAGTAATACTGACAATGATGATATAGACCCAGTTGGTTCAGAATATTACTATGATGATAAAGGAAATAGAATCACTACTGACGATTTTAATGCATTAAAAAAGAGAAAACAGAAAAATTATAACACATTCTCTGCTAATAGAGAAGTTGCTACATATTTTAATGCTATTGGTAACGCACTAAGAAGTAAATAGCCTACTAAGGAGTAGACCTCTAATGCGTTTGATTTATCTAAGCATGGATTTCTAGCTGATTGGACAAGAATAAATAACCCTGCAGGAGGGAATTTAAATTTAGATCCTTATCTTGAAAAGGATGCAGTTGACGAAGCTACTGGTAAGAGAGGCACAACAAATAGAGCTGCCTATTTGAAGGAGCAGATAGAGAACTATATTAATAATATAGGAGATTACGATTTTTCTTCTACTCCATTCAAAGACAGGGATACTTATGTATCTAGATTACGTGCTGCTGCAGAAAATCTGGGTAATGGATATAATTCCGAAGATGTTATAGCCTTAAACCAGGCTGGAATTGGAAATGAATTTCTTAGCAAATTTTTCTCTACTGGTACGGAAGAACCTCAAGCTAAACAATCAGAATTAGAGAGATAGGCTGAACAATCAGCTTAGGAATTAGCTTAGAGAAGAAGGGATGATAAACTTAGAGCTGTCATTGAAGAGGAAAAGTAGGATTAGTATAATCGACAAAGAGATGCTTTCTTTGCAGATTACTAGAAATAGAATCCATTCAATAGTACAATAAAGAGTTAGGCAATTGCTTTATCATATAACCCTAATACTATGTATGATAGAGCTGCTACAAAATATGGCGTAGACAGAAGTAATACGGAAGCGCTATAGTCTGCAGTTAAAGAATATATAAATTTCCCACAACTAGCTGCGGCAATAAGGGGGAAAGAGCATATACTATAGGGATAGAAAGACGTTACTGCAGCTCACATTGCTAACAATTTAGATTGGGCTGCTCAAAGCAATCTGCTAACTGATAAGATAGGAGACACAGGCTACTATATAGTTCCTGGCTCTGAAAATTATGATAATTGGTCATATATTGCATACAACCCAATTACAAGACATTATGAGGAACAATCTATGCTTCTCAATGAAGAGCTTAAGAAGAAGATGGCATACGCGGAATATGATAGACGAAATAAGGATGTACAAAAACATTAGCTTGGAGGACTCCTAAAATATACAGAAGAATATCAGAAGAAGGCTTAGAAAGAAGCTGAAAAATAGCAACGTATAGACTAGAAGGTAGAAGAAACCGGAAAGACTAGAGAATAGGTAGAAGCTGCAGAGAGAAGACCTATAGAGGAAGGATTTTCTACTATAGATAAGGTAAGACTTGGAACTGCAGCAGCAGATGCTATTTCAGCGGCAGCAGCTTTTATTCCTGGGTATGGAACTGTAGCATCTGGAGTTCTTGGAATTGGAAGTACCCTAACTAATATAGGGGCTGACATCGCAGATGAAAGTATGTCTGGATTGGGTGTTGCCGGAAATGCTCTCTATGGTTTGGTAATGGACGTAGCTGGTTTAATTCCTGGTATGGGAGCCACAGGAAAAGCTGCCAAAATCGTCAGAGTATTAAAACCAGTTTCCAAATTAGCTATGAGAACTTTGTAGGCTTACGGAATGGTGCACTCCGCTGATGCTTTTAACAAATTAATGTCTAATCCTTCCGATATGTCTGCGGATGATTGGAGGAATTTAGTAACTGGTTTATAGGCAATAAGTGGTGAAGCTAGGTATAAGGGTGGAAAGCGTGCTGTTAGTAGAGCAACTACTCAAAGAGACGTTGCAGATGTGAAAACATCTACAGGTAGAATGGCAACTATTTCTAAGGAAGATTTAGATAAATTAAGAGAAACTAAAGGATTAAAAGCATAGAATAAACTGTTCTCAGAATTAACTGGAGGTCAGAAATTATAGAGAGAATTTAAGGGAAGAGAATTTAATTGGAAACAACCTTGGAAATCTAGACTACACTCTGATAATCCAGAATTTTCAACTAGAACAAAATCTACATTCCTTCCTGAAGATACTAGCTGGGATGCTAGACTATTTAGAGGAATGTAGAAAAAAGAGGGTAACAGTAAGAAGAAACCTTCTCAATAGACAACTGCTAGTAATTTCGACAGACTAAGAAATCTAAGTTCTCAGACAGGTAAGTTAACTCCTTAGGAAATAGCTACTATCAATAGACAGAGAGTTAAATCAGGAAAAGGAAAACTTACTTAGCAAGAAATAGAGGCCCTAAATTAGAGACGTTCTAATAGAGCAGGTAGTGCTGAGGATAATTCATTCTAGGCTAGATTGGCTAGATATAAATAGGATAAGAAAGACGGAAAGTTTAACTCAGTTGAGGATGATATAAAAAGAGCTAAAGACGAACTCGCGGAGGCTACTAGATAGCAAAGATTAGCAGTTCCTACTGGATAGGGGTCTATAGTGTCTCCAGATGCTAAAGAAGCTAGGTTTATAATGGGGTTATCTAAAGCTATTCCCACTGTTAACCCATCTAGACCGCCGATAACTAATCCTCCAGCTATAATACCAAGGTAGTAGATAGAGATTCCTAAACCTTAGACTACTCCATTTAATAGCTAGAGAATAAGAGAAGGTCTTGAACGAGCATAGAGAGAGCGCTTAGGACGAGATATTGGAGACACTCGAATCTAGAGAGCTATAGAAAGCAATCCAGAAAGAACAGCAAGACTATAGGCTTAGGAAGCTTACAGAAATGTTAGACAATACTTTAATATGTATGGAGTTCCATAGTATAAAAAACCTCTTACTGGAGCAGCTAGAAGAAACAAACAAAATACTTATAACTAGTTATTTGGAGAAGGGTATTATGCTATGCAAGATGCATTAAGAAATAGACCTCATAAGTAGTCTAATAAGAAAAAGAAAACTTCTAGAGACGATAGAAGAACTGTTAAGAGAGAGGAAGGTGGTATTCTCGATAGAGTGAGAAAGTTCGATGGCGGAGGGATAACAGAAACCGCTAGAAAAGCAACTCAATATGCATTAAATAATAATTGGTTTACCAATCTGTATAACTAGAAAAGTCTGACAGGCTGGGACTCTTCTAAAGATGCTTCTAAGGCAGGAGTAAGTATAACTAATTAGAATGCGTCCCATGGGAATGCAGGAGATTTGTCAATTCCGTTCTATAAAAACCTGATGTATACATCATAGTCTAATCTAGTGGGACAAGATTTATAGTCCTATTACAATTCTGCATTTTAGGGAAAATCTCTTGAAGACTATGTAAATGGATATAATGCCAATGCTGCAAAAATTAGAGGATATTGGGATTAGGAAAGAGCCTACAGATAGGCAGGTGCTTCCGAACACAATAGGTTGTTTAGAAATATGTTTGGAAACAGAAGTAATAATTCTAATGATGTTTGGAACATAGGATATGATCCTAAACTCGATGATGTAGTCGGTTCATCTACATGGCTAAGAAGAATGGATAGATACGAAAAGGAGTTTGACTCACTATCTGACGAAGAAAAGAAAGCTAGAGTACATAAGATAGATTTAGGAGGAGGAAATGTAGGATATGTATACAAAAAGGCAAATGGCGATATTGCTATATGGAATGAACCTGTTGCTCCGGAATAGCCTACAGAACCCACCAAACCTGCAAGTACTACAACTGTCATTGGGCCTGAACAACCTAAAAAAGAAGGCGATACGAGAGAGATGTTTTCTTTTTTAAGAAATATTAATCCTACTATTGCATACGGGCTTCCTAGGGCAGTATATGCCGACAGAATGAATAGAAGAATGACAGACTTAGCTAAAGCATCAGTAACTCCGCTGCTAAAAGATCCATTCTAGGTACATCGTTATACTAGAAGTGACCTAGATGCAGAAATGTAGGGAGAGAGAAATTACGCTAATCTTAGAAGGTTGGCTAGTAGACCTATTACTTCTGATGGAAGTCTGTAGACTGCTACACAATTACAAGCGGAAGTTTAGGGACAAGAAGCTAGAACAGCCGGAAAAGAAAAGAGTAATCAGACTTAGCGACAATATGATGAATTAGCTTGGCAACAAGAAAAAGAAAATGCTGCTAACCGACATGAAACGGCTATGTTTAATAGAGCATAGTAGTGGGGAGCTGACCAAGATAAGAGTAAATTTGAATAGGCTTACCTATCTAAAAAGTTTAATATCTGGGATACCTTTGGATAGTAGTTGGAATATGATGCTAGAACTAAGCAATAGGAAAATAAAGCATTAGCTGATAATTTTGCAAGGTCAGATATTCATAATGCAGTTAATTATGCTCCTAACGATTATGGTGCTAATTTAACTCCTGAAGAGCTTACAGTATGGAACAAAGTACTATCTGGAACTAATCCTTCTAGCTTATCTACTTAGGAGTTTAACTCTTATAGGCTAGCAGCTTAGAAGGTTTCTAGAGTAGAAACTGATTAGCTAAGACAGCATTATAATATTCCTAATACAAGATGGTCTGGAAAAGCCGGAGTACCAAACACTCCATGGTCTGCCTCTATCTCATTTGTAAAGAAAGGAGGAATCATTTCGGCCAAGAATGGTTCTAAAATAGCTGTTGCAGGAATAGAAGCTAAAACTGCAGATGCTGAGAGATTTTAGAAACAAATCAAGGATTGTATTGACAGAAACGAAAAAACTCTAGATAGATTATCTAAAAGTTTATATGGACTTATAAAAGCTTCAATGATAAAATGATACTGAAACTATAGCAAGGGGGGAATGCCCTTCCCCCTCTTGTTTCTTATCAACCAGTAACGGTTACTGGTGGGGCAACCGCTGGAGCTTCTGTAGCTCCTAGCGATAATAATCAAGAGAGTGCCGACTTAACTGACAAGGATTTGCTAAAGATGTTAGAAAAATTAGATGGACTTCCAAGCGATATGGCCGTACTTACTTAGACTCTATAGAACTTCTATATAGACCAACAATATAGTCCATTCCCAAGTACTTCCAATATTGCGTCAAGATACCTCTAGGCACTGAATTAGATGAAAATAGCTAATTTCAATAGAAAAGAATATGATGACGCCTTCTCTACAGTGAACAAAAATGGAGGCATTAATGAATATGCTGTAACAGATAGAGGACAGCTATTCTGTATGAATAATGAAGGAGATTTTCAATTATTATCTTTAGAATAGTTAAAGGAAAATCCTGACTATTAGCCATTAACTAACTCAGAACTGCTCTATTATAGAGCGCAATCTCCTTAGTTAGCTAATAATAACGAATTGCTTAAAGTAGTAAAAAATGGTATAGGTATAGAATCAGTAACCAAAATGATTCAGGATAGTATAGGAAACCTTGGAACTACTTCAGAATCTAATGAAGGATTTGTTAGAACATAGGCGTCTCAACTAATTAACGGTCTACAAGAGTTTATGAATGCTCAGCAATAGTCTGGAAATTATACTGCTACTGTAGACAATTTGTATAAAGGAAAACTCTTAACTAAGAGTTAGGCTATGCAAGCATAGGCAGCTCTTAATTATATATATACAACTTTACCAGCAAATGCCAAAACATTATTGAAAACTAAGACAAGAAATGGAACTGATGCAGAAGCTGTAGAACTGGTGCAAACACTAATTAATTCGAAACTAAGTTCAACTGCTGACTTTTCACTAGACCTTGATGAACCGACTTCTGGCTCTAAGGGAAAAGGAGGAACTGGGGACAATTTAGACGCAGACCTAGTTACTATGATATAGGCTAGTCATGGAGGACATGATACTATTTACTAGCTAGATAATAAGTCTGGAATCGGAATGACTGTACAAGGGACTGCATACGAACAAGTCAAAGATACTAAAGGAAACCATATAGGCAGAACTTCTATGGAAAATCTTCTTAATGATTCAGGTTTACGCTCTATCATTAATGCAGATAGTGGAGTGTATTTTGGAGACTAGAAAGTAGATTTAGACTCTCTATTAAATATAACTTACGATGGCAAGGGATTGCTTAGAGTTAATCTTCCTGTGCGCTCTGATGGTTCTCCTAATTTTTCTTTATTAGAGGAGTATTCAAAAGCATAGGCAGAATTTCTACTTAGTTCCCAGACTAATGAAGACAGATTAAAGATTTTTGGTGATACTGAAAAGTATCCTAACTTAAACTCTTTAATTACACCTACTGGTGAATTAGACTAGTCTAAATTTGCTCCATTTATAGTAGCTTCTGGTATGACTACAGACGGAATGGTAGAGATTGATAAGAAAAATAAATTCCTTACTGAAGTTAAATAGTCTCCAGAATTGGTTTAGCAATTGAAGACTAGCTTAGCAGTTGGCACTGGAGATAAAACACAATATCCAGATATTGATGAATATGATTGGACAGAATGGTTAATGCCAGAATTTATAAATGGTTATGACCACATCTTTAAGGGAAATATATACATCCCATTAAATATGAATAAGATGGCAGCAGCTTTGGGAGGAAATCAAAATATTGATACAACTACTGGACAGATATTAGAGAAAGAATACCAAAGAAGAGACGTGACTTTCTAGAAAGCCGACCCTTCATTACTATTAAATAATTAAGTATGTTTGAAAACGATTGGATATTATCAAGCTTAAGTAATCCTACCTTAGATATAGATGATTTAGTTTCAATTGGAGGTTTAAATACTAAAAATACTCAATTTCTAAGCAAGGATTAGTATTTAAAATCAAACTTTATTAAGGATAATTCAGCATTTAAGGATGCTAATGGACAATTCTCTAAAGAAAAGTTTGACAGATTTTATGAAATGCAAGCATCCAGATGGAGAGATTTTTAGAATAATGAATTTCCAACTGGAATAGAATTAGATGCCTTTGATACTGCTAGCAATAGAGCTAATGCTAAGGTCAAAGAAAATAACTTTACATTAGGACCAAACTATAACCCTGATAGAGTTTAGATTGGTGTAGAAGGTTGGAGAACTACAAGTAAAAGAACTAAGTCTGAATAGGAAATAGCTCAATCTTAGAGAATATTCAATCCAGAGACAGGAAAATTTGAAGATTCTACTCCAGAGGATTATGCTTTATTTAGTAGTCCAGCAAAGTGGATAAAGAACCTATTCTCAGAACCTTTGGTACTTGCTCAATACGAAAAGGATGAAGTAGATGAGCAAGGAAATAAACATAAAAAGGGTGAATATAAATTAAATCCGGAAGGAACCTATTATTACGAGAAACTAAATGGTCGTTCTCCAATAGGCAAAACTGTTTTGTCCGCAGCTGATATTCTAACTAAAGAAGATTCAGCTCTTAACAAAATAGACTTCATGGATTCTGACGATTTGGAAAAAAGTGCGACTGGAGTAATTGCTAAAAACATCGCATTAATAGCGCCTATGTTTACTCCAGCAGCCCCTTACTATTATAAAGCTATAGTTGCTAAAGAACTTACTAAGACTCTTCCTATGCTTCATAGCGTTGCAACTAACCTATTTGGGTCTGGAGACCACGAAACTCCAGGATGGATGAACAAGCTGGCTGCAAAAGGAGAGACATTATCTACTTCTACCTCTACGTGGAGTAAAGAGCACACATTTTCTTTTGAGAATTTAGCAAATTTAATTTCTGATGTTGCACTACAATGGGGATAGCAGAAATAGATAGCTAAAGCTGTAAATTGGTTCGGAGATAAGAAAGCTCTGAAGAAAGCTGAAGATTAGGCATTCCAATTTTACAAGTCTAAAGTAGGAGGAAGTTTAAAAGGTTTAGAGGCTCCTACTGATGAACTATGGAAATAGTCTACTCTAGGATAGCTATGCATGAAAAAGTATTACGACCCAGTATTGGAAACAATGAAAAAGAAATAGAGGCTTGGAGCTGATTTAGCGCTAGCATATATGGCTTTAATCTCTAATACTGATGTTTATGCAGATATGCTTGAAAGAGGTGCTACTAAAAAAGAAGCTGCTTGGGTAGCTTTAGGAAGTACTGCGGCTATGTTTAGTGTAGACAAATTCGCACACTTAGGAGAAGTGTTCTATGATGACCTTACGGCAGAATCTATTAAACAAGGACGTTAGGCTGTTAAGAAAGAGCTTAAAGAAGCTTTTGATGAAATATATAAAGCTGGAACTAAAGAAAGTCCAGGTAATTGGTTTAGAAAAGGTGCTACATTTGGAAAGCGAGCTGCTGAGACATTCGTTGAAAATTTAAAAGACCACAATTTGGGAGGAGTTGGTAAAGCTCTTGGAGAGGGTCTTGAAGAAGTTAGTGAGGAATTAGTAACTGACCTTACTAAGGCTACCTATTCTCTACTTGGAGACTTAGGTCTATATGATAAGAGCGTTAAAGATACTGGAGCATTTGAGAATATGCTTGAAAGATACTCTATGTCTCTTATTGGAGGTGCTATCGGTGGAGGTTTGTTTTACGGAGTTGAGAAGTACAAGGGCTTCAATAAAACTAGAGACAAAGATTTAGTGGCTCTTATTAATGATGGCAGAGCTTAGGAATTAAGAAATCTTGTTAAGAGTTATGTGTCTAAAGGTCGCGCAGGAAATACTAAGATTTCTGGATTACAGTATTCTTAGGATGAAGCTGGAAACATAACATGGTTGAGCACTGATAAAAGTGAAGAATCTCAAAACCAATAGGTAGGTAACAGAGTTCTAGAAAAAATTAATTCTCTGGAAGCTGCTATAGTAGGAAGTGGAACTAAGCTTAACTAGGACTAGCTATTTGACAAAATGGTTTTATAGGAAGCTAGATATTAGGGATACAAAAATGCTTCTCATGTAACTGGATACTATTAGGAGTTTTCTAAACTTCAGAACTAGTTATTACAAGCTAAGGAAGCATACAATAAAGCGGCTGACACGGCTGATGGAACCCTAGAAGGTAGAATAACTGACTCTCCTACGGATGCAGAGAAGTAGGCTAAGGTTACAAACCTACAGAATTTCTAGAATGCTGTAGATAATGCCTAGAAGAGAATAAATGACTTTTTATCAGGAGATACCTCGTTAGATTATACTAGAAAGTTAAATTTTGCGTTAGACCCTGTTCTTAACTCAGCATTTCTTGGATTAAATAGGACTTAGTGGTTACTTAATAAGATAGACCCCAATAAGGAGTTCACCATTAAGGAATAGATGGAATTAAACGATTAGTGGAATGACCATGTTAAGGATGTTATGCTTAAAGACTTAGACAAAGCATTCTTAGCATATAAGGCTTTAGAGAAGGCAGTATCTCCTCAGATGCTAGCTTAGTAGGATTATGCTAACTAGTATAAAGGAATATTTAACTCTTTAAAATAGCTTTATGACAAGGAGGATTTATCTCTAGACAAATACTTAAACGCTAAGCCCTTCTACACTATGGATTCTAGACTTATGGACTAGAATGGAATAGAAGAATCTGAAGAAGAGTATAACGCTAGAAATAATACAACTACTCCAGACGAGGTTTAGAAATATTACTAGAGGCAACAAAGAGTATTTGATTTAAATAATTAGATACTAGCTGATTATATACAACAATTCGACGATATACTTAGACCTATCAATTATTCTATAGATAGCTCTACTAACAGAACTATAATGTAGAATATTCGCTATAGACTTAAGGATATTATTAGAAGGGAGATGTAGTATCCATTTATTGATTAGGGCAGTAAATTTGATTCCTCTCCTTATAGAACAATATTACAGGATTTAAAAGAGGACCTATCTAACATTGATGATATACAAGAGAGACTACAAGATAAGCATTATTCTCTAGTTAAAGAGTAGGCAAATAGTTTAGTTACTCTGTTGAGTGATACTATTCCGAGTCTACAAACTTTAATGTCTGTAGATTCTGCTGTTTCTTCCAAATCTATAAAGGAAATAGTTAATAAAATTAATGCTACTAATCTAGAAAATAAAGAGGACTTGGTAAATAATATACTGAGTGCCAAAGAAAAATATGATAATGCTGAAACCGATGAAGAAACCGAAGCAGCTAAGCTAGAACTGTATAATATTATTCCATTAGAATTTAAAACTAAATCTCAGACAATTAAAGATATTTTAAATAATTTTAGTGGTTATGCTGGATAGGAATTTGCGTTAAAGGAGGGACAGGCTGTAGGTGATATATTAACTATAGACGATTTAACTAAAGGTCTTAGTGATCCAGAATCTGCAATCTATTAGTACTTTGCTGCAAAATCTTCTGCTCTACCAGAAGTATTGAGTGCGGCATTGTAGGCAACTCCTATAAAATTTGGAAGAGATTCTAAACTTAAATTACTTACTAATAACGCTAGTGATCCAAGAGAAACTTCTGGAGAAGTAGTAAAGAGGTAGATAGCTACCCTGACTAGATATACTAATACTCTAGCTAGTAGGATATAGAAAAATCCAGTCTATTCCTTCTATAATAAACTGAAAGTCAATTCTCATAGTCCTTTAGAAACTATCTTATCTTCTATAACAAAAGAAATGTCTGATAGTCAGGAAGAAATATTTAACATGAATTATATACTAGATTAGGTATATAAGGATTATGTGTCAGCTGACAAGGTAGATGCATTTGAGTTAAATGATACCTAGGCTAAATAGTTAAAGAATGCGCAAAAGGCTTTGGAATTACTTCAAGCATATATTTATTCTGCCTCTACTTCTCCAACTGGGGTTAATTATTTTGGACAGAATAAATAGATAAACGAATTTGCAAATTCCCATAGAGCAGAATTGACTAGGGAATGGGAACCTCTTCCAGAGATAAGTTAGGAGTATGCTTAGGTATTATAGGATGAAGTTAATAATCTTAATACTGAAATAGAGTTATGGAAACGAATCTCTGAAAATAACAGTATGAACAAACTTAGAAGGTTGGTTGATACTGAGAGTATTGTGAATAATCTACGATATGACATAGGAAAAGGTCTTTCATTTCAATTTACTGTAGGAGATAAACAATACGATTTAACTGAGGGTATAGATGCGCTCCCTCCATTTGATAATGACCCTGAAAATTAGTTAAGCCAGCTATTTAGTTTTGAACAAACTCTTCATAATAACTTTAGCAAGATATTAAAGGATACTGGTTGGACTCCAGAGCAATTTTTCCAGAACTCAGACTTTTGGAAGAAATATTTAGGAAATTATACAGACTTAGAAAAGCAATCAACGAGTAAATTAAATGAATCTTTATCTGGATTTACTAAGTATGATTAGGCTTTATATATACTATCCGTATTATCTGATAATCCTTCCAACTATTATAGATCTGTTTAGAATTCTGTTAAAGATAATGAAGATATAGCTCCACTTACTGTATAGCAAAACATTTCCAGACTAGGAGAAGCTGCACACACTAAGGCTTATAAAGCAGGATTTAAAGCGTTAGCTAGCTTAGTTAATCCCGACAGAACCATAACTCCTAACGTTGTATATATTAATGGAGTAGCAGGTGCCGGTAAAACGGAGGTAGTACTAAAAAACATAAGACAAAGATTCTATGAATAGGCTGCATTAGTGATTGGTCCTACTACTTCTTAGGCTGTTAAATTACAGAACTCTCTGAATGAAGGAACTTCTTATACTATTGAAGGAGATTCTAATATCTTTGATAAGATACTTCCCAACTGGGACAAAATAAACGAAGCCTTTGAGAAAGCTACGTCAGAAATAAATAAGTCTGAGAATCCTGACCACTCTGTAGAGACCGACTACTTTATTATGAAACGGTATAAAAAACCTGGATTCTCTGGGGTGAAAATTGATTTAAAGCCCGACAAAATAAAGTTTAATCCTGATATAAAAGCTCCTTTAGTGTTTGTAGATGAGGCAGCTCATATGAATACCTTGTAGATAGCTTTACTTGATGAGTACGCTGATAGAGTTGGGGGAACAGTATTCTTAGCTAGTGACTCTAATCAATCTGGTTATTAGAATGGATAGGTTGGAAATCTTGCACCTACTGATATTTTTGCCACTAGAACTTCTAAGTTATAGGAATCTTTAAGAACTGCTAATATATAGAAACAAAGTAATAATAACAAGGTATCATCATTATTAGATACTATAAATGATATTTAGGAATCTGGAGATAATCAGCTCTGGCATGATTTAGAAGCTAAGCTTCCTAATCTCATTAGAAAGCTAAATCTCAGAGTATATAATAAAGAAGATGATATAAATGGAGACTTACTAGGAGCTAGACTAGAAGATATTATCAAGCCATTATCGAATCATAAAGATGCTAGTATTGGATTCATAGGAGACGTTAATTCTCCAGTTTATTAGAGATTAAAGTCTGAAGGATTTACTAACTTGGGAGAACCTCTTACTGAAAAGATTATTCCTGGAAAGAAATTTATGCAGGGACAAGAATTTGACTATGTTATAATAGATAATATGGACTTGTCTGTCGATTTAAATAATCCTAGGGAATCTATTCCATTCTTGAAGAGATTTTATACCTTAATGTCTAGAGGTAAAACTGCTTCTATCTTTTTAGACCCAGAGCTTCCAAGGATAATTGGAGCAAATGTCTAGGATGATATGAAATCTGCCGGATTTAGTTTAGCAGGACAAGTAGAGTTATTCAGAAATAATTATGCTAAGGCTCTAGACAAATTAGACCTATCTTAGACAACTTCGGAAGAAGTACCTTAGGTAAAAGAAGAACCCAAAGTTAAAGAAGAAGGAGAGGAATTGGTTATATCTCCAGTAGTAGAGAAAACTCCTGAGTTCAACCCAGAAGCTACAGAATAGCAGGTTGAACAATAGTTAGAAGATGCTAAATAGGAAGTCTATAAGGATTTTGTGGAGTAGAACTCTGCAGAAAGATAGGATATAGAAGTATCAGAACTATCTGACCTTCTAATAGAAGCTAACACGGTAGTACCTATTACAGGATTACGTGAGACAATGACTGATCCAGATGGTTCTTAGAGAGTATATCCTGCGTGGCTTCCAGGAGAAAGAACTTCAGTGAGAAGAAATATCAACGCCATATATGATGGTACTGAGCCTATTACTAAAAGAGTAGATAAACAAAGATACTAGGATATTATAACTAAAATACAAAGTTCAGTTATATTCGGAGGTAATGTAACTGACCCAGCATTAACCTCCTTACTAGGATTTAGTGAAGCTTGGAAAAATAGAAAACTTCAATTAGAGGTAAGAAAAGCTACAGATGCAGACAACTTCGGAATAGGTACTGACCTTAAGCCTACTTATATAGACATAGATGGAACTCCATATATAGTTTCTGTTACTTGTAGACTAGACGGACTAAGTAAGACTATTTAGGATAACCCTTTCTCTGCTGTATTTGATATATGTCTACTTTCTGATTTTAATAATTTAAGAAAGCCTAACGTATAGTAGGCAATTAAGGATAAGATAAATTAGAAAATAAAGAACGGGAAAATAACTGGTGCTGATAAGATTAAGGCAGAGAGATTTAGAGATAACCTTAGCGAATCAGTAAAACAGTATGAACAATTTATAAGAAGGATAGTACAAGAACATCCAGAGGGACATTCTATAGAACTTACTTCGGATATGTATGAATCTCACTAGACTACTAGATTAGTTAAAAGAAAAACTCCAAGACGACTTGGAGGAACTTTAAGTATAGCTACTGTTGAAAATAATAGAGTAGACTAGGATGGTAACTATATTTCAGACTATAATAATTTCTTAGATACTGATAAACGTAAAGTGGTGTCTCCAGTATATATATTAGGAAATAAATCAGATATATTGAAAGGAAAAGTTTCTGAATCTATCTTCGGCAAGGCTGTAGTGTTTGTATCGGCTAATACAAATCTTACACCAGAAGAACTTCCTGATAGATATATAGAATAGAAGAGAAATCCTGATACTCATACTCCAGAAGTTAGAATGGTAGTCTTAAATAATCATGGACTAAGCTTCACTGAGCTTATAACTCATAGAATACAAAGTTAGCTAACTGGAGAAGGGGAGAAATCTAAGAAACCTTGGAGAATGGATACACTAGGAGTAAGAATGTTTACTGCCATGTGGAATTTCAGAGCAGGGTTGGAAAACTTTATATCTTAGCTAGATAAGTGGAAGTCTGAAAATGGATATGATAGTAGTAAAGTATTAGATATAAGCAAGGTAGAATCTGAACTCTTTAATCTGTTTGGAAAGAATTGGGAAACTAAACTAAGTGCTAAAAGTCCTTAGGTGGAACAGCTCTTAAATAGATATAAGGTTACTGCTGCGGACTTAGAAAACTTAATAAAGTTTAACTAGGAATATTGTAAGGATATACCTACTTTTAGGCTAGGAATTGACTTAACTAGTAAAAACGTCGGAGGATATGTAAGGTCATTTGATGTTAGCAATTCTAGTGTATACGGAAAGAGAGAAGCTAATATGTTAGCTATCGAAGAAGAATATGCGCATAAATATCATGCCATATTATCTTCTATACTAGAATAGTTAACTGCTAACGAGCCTCCTGAATTATTCAAGAGAGCTGGATTGGAATTTAAACCTATGGCTACAAGATTAGCTAAGGCTGACGGTTCTAATTATGCAACTAATGAATATATCGGAAAAAGTGAATAGAGAAGAAACTTATCTGGGCTTATTCATACTAATAACAAGAATATAGTTATTGGAGAAACAGATGAAAGTGGTAATATAATCTCTACTTCTACTATCCCTGCAGAGTCTATGTTTAGCTTCTTCCCTAAAGCTATTTCTGCTATAGCTTCTAAATCTAGAATATATTAGACTAACAATAGAGCTAGCGGATTAATCAGCATTAGCACTATTGATACCAAAAATAACACCGATAAATTTGATTTTGATGTTGCGTCTTTATTCAAAGACGGTATGTTGGAAAAGAGAGGAAATGATAATACATTATTTAATATGTTCAATCTAATTTTCCATGGTACTGTAGAGAGTATAGAAAAACCTCATGCTTATACAGAAGAAGCTCCATTCAAATATGGAATCTTTGTAGACCCAGATTTGGAAACTAGTTAGGACTACAAACAAATTAACGTAAGAGGTCAGAATGGAAAAGATTACGCGTTCTTAAGATGCGGAACTAATCCTGTGTATTTCGATGTTGATGTTGATGTAATTTCTGGCGGTATTGCTCTAAATTTATCTAAGCTATTAGATGGAGGAAAGAGACAATTGAAAGAGGAAACTAAAGTGGAGAATCCTATACAGGAGCAATTAGGCTACTCTTCATAGATAATAGACGAAGAGGATAGAATGAGATTCCAAAACTGGGTAATGAATAACGGTAAGGAAGATAATGAACAAAGTTACTCGGAGTACGTTACTATATAGAACAACAGAAAGCTTATAAACTTCTTTAAGAATGGGGCTTCTGTAGATAATATAGTAGAACTTGTGAATATGTAGATTGGAGAATCTACTATTAAAGATGTTAAATACGAGAGTGGAAAAGTAACATATACTGATGTTAATGGTAATACAGGAGAATTAAGTTTAGACACTGGAGATATGTATATTACTATGACTCCTAATAAGACTAATTCTATAGAGGAATTAACTAGATAGTCATTTAATTCTATGGTAGTAGACCCAATGGGAAATGATATAATGACTCACTCAGACTTCTTGAACTAGCTAGAAGAAACCTTCTAGGAGGATATGGAAGTGCAAACATTAGCAAATTCTTCTAATGTCGAAAGTTACCTTGAACTATTAGTAAGTATGAAAGATACTCTTAACGATAAGATAGAACAGCTAGAAGATTCAGATTTAAAATGGAGTTTATCTGACTATCTATTATATGTAGATACTACTTGTTTTTAATAAATAAATGACTATGGCAGCTTGTAATGTTAAATATGACAAAAAGAGTTATTAGCAATTAGCCTCAGATTTAAAGTTATTATACAGTCAAATTAATAGACCTGGGATAGAAGACAGAATCATAAAAACTTTGGAATTTAAATATAAATCTAAGGATGGAGAGGATAAGAGATTACTCTTGACTGATTCAGAAAATCTTGACGAGACTTCTAGAGATTTCATTGACGATGTTAATAACATAGTTTGTGGTTTAGCTAACGCTTCTTTAGACAGACTACCAGAGAAAGCCATGAAGTTTAGAAACATTGTGTTGTCAACCTTCTTCGACATGAATAGTGTCGGAGAGGTGACAACTCAGGTTTCTGAGACTGAAAAGGAAATGGAAACTGATGAAAATAAGGAAGCGAGAAAATTACAGAAAGTAGAAGACGCTCTACTTGAGATATATGGACCAATTAATACAGGTCTCATTTAGGAAGTAACTGATAGCTTTGGAAGAGAATTAAAACAAAAGTTAATCTATAATAACTACCTAAAAACTAAATATGAGTTAACTTCCGAAGAAGTTAATAAAAGAATTGTGGATTATAAGGAGAGTAAATTTGAGAGTATTCTTAGTCATCTAAAAGAACAATTTCCAAATGATTCTACTTTGCAGTCTATTACTAGTATGTATAGTAACGGAATGTTAAATTCCAGCTAGTACTATTATGTCATAGATACTTTTAGGAAGTATGTATTACAAGACCCGAATAGAAACACAAAGTTTAATCAACAACTAGAAGATAAAATCTTATAGAAGAATAAGGTACAATAGGAATATTTATATAGATAGCTAATTAAGACTATACTAAATAATCCTAAACTCAATACATGGTTTAATAATAAGTATAGCACTAACTATACTAATTCGGAAGCCAAAACTCAACTATTTCTAGCAAATAGATTCTCTAACTATTATCTTGAAATTAAAGATAAGTTGTTAAAGGAGATAGAAAGAGGGGCTGATTTCAAAGATGAAGTCCTTCCGATTATCCAAGAAATAGAAAATCCAAAGGATGACTTATTAAACTATGTAAATGATTATATTACTTTAACTCAGTTTGATGATTTATTAGCATAGAAACTAGGAGGTAGTATAGGGATAGAACGAGGATTTCTGAACAATGTAGAGCCTCAAAGATAGGCTGCTTAGAAGTACAAATTAAGAGAATCTCACTCGCATTAGAAGGCTGGATGGGAAACCGCAAACAATGAAGGAAGTGAAGCTCATACTAGTACTAACGTAAAAGATATGCTGGACACTATTTTCATTTATAAATATAATGAATCACATTAGCCACTTCCGCAAACTTTAGATATGACCTCTCTTATGTAGGCATGGCAGTCTTTATTATCAGATATATTAAATAATAATATTAACTTCGAAACTAGCAACAGTGAAGCAGTTATAGGAGTGTTAAAAGACCTCATAAACACTCAAAATGTTAATGTGTTAGATAATATTATTGATATATTAGAGATTTTATTTAAGCCTTAGGCCATATAGAACTCTAGAGGTAGAATGATAGACTTTATGAGAAATGAAAATCTACTATCAGAACAACATAAAAATATTCTCTATTCATTCTATAATGAGGTACTAAATAAAGACAATCCTAACTCTAACATTTCTATAGAATTAGGAAGAGTAAACGATAGCTTGAAATTTGGAACCAAGTTCCTAGAAACAGTTTCAGATCTATGTGCTATTATTTATAGAAATGTTAATAATAATTATATAGATTGCAATTTACAATACTCTAAAGCAGCTTTTTAGGTAAAGCAAAAATTCAATTGGGATTCTGACTTATTTGACTCTGTAGAAAGAATTACATTCAAGAGTAAAATGAGACAGATAAATAAACTCGGAGAAGATAGACTTACTAAGTATAACTATACCTCCGTTCCTGATTAGTCAGGCAAGTTTATTTCTAAAGTAGAACTTCCAGGAAAGGAAGGAGCTATGTATACCTTTGGTTTTAAATATAATCAAGGTGCTTCTAATATAGAGGGTTTATTTTCTACTATAGATAACCTAGAGTTAGAGAACTCAACCGTTACTATAAATGGTAAAGAAGTTCCTATCTTAGATGTTTTAGCAGATATTAATATCAGAGAGTTTAGCAACAAAGTTCTTACTAACAAGGCTTTATTAAACGAATACGAAACAGTATTTAACAATCTGTTGGAAATGTTTGACTATTATCTGGATACTAACTTCTTATCCGACAAGGGGCTAGAAACTCTGTAGGGGTATAAAGATAAATACAAATACGACCCAAAGAATAATTTATTCTCTAAAAATTATCTGAATCATTTTCTTAAGCTAGCAATTAGAACTGCTGACATTGATAATCAAATCAAACTTGCCGGAGATCAGGATATGAAGGAGTATTTGATGGAGAACTCTAAGTATACTAGCTTATTCAATAGAGAATCTAAGAAGCCATCCTCAGATATATTTGATATACAAGCAAATAGAGTTTACTTTAAACCAGCTACAACTAGAGATAAGGCTCTGAGCGATTTAGCTAGAAGTAGTGTAGAAGCTTCTGGTAGGTCAGTAAGGTCAACCTCTCTCAATAAGGCAGGAGCTAGTGTATCAAATTATAGTATATCGAGATTGGGATCTGAATTAAATAGACGTCTTCATAAACAACGTCAACAAGGAGGTGCAGCGTCTTCTCTACTATTCGTTTAGAATATAGATGCTATAGATATAGACCCAGTAATTGATGGTGAAATAACTACACCCATAGGTGATGTTAAATCGGTTAGGGATATGTCTTCTTCTGAGCTATTCTAGCACGCTATCTTGGATAAATTCTATAATTCCTTCTTAAGAACTGGCAAGATATGCTTCTAGCCTACAGTATATTCTGATAAGACTAACTTCCTAAATTATATGTCTACCTTATCAATGTTTAGCGATAATATTATGAATCTGATGTCAGACAATTCTTAGGAGTTTGTTGATTTATACAAAAATACCTTCTTCTCTGCACACAATTAGATTCAGGCAAACGTAGTAGCTAAAATGGAGAAGCTAATAAATTTCTTATCTACTCAGTAGGGAGCGAAATTCAAGAAAGCAGAAGACATATTTTAGTCTAATAGATTAGATAATGTTAGAACTTTCTTAAGAAATAGAACTGAATCAGAATTAACTAATTTAGCATATTGGTATAACTAGTATAATCTTGATAAGATAGAGCTAGAGAAAGATAAAGATTACAGGTCTAGAAAGAAATTCTGTGACCTTAACGAGGTTACTGATTTTTATGCAAAACTATATAATGACTCAGTTAGACTAAGAAAGTTCCTAAGACAACAATAGGAATTGTTTTTAGACAATCTTAGAGAATATGGAGTAAACTTCCGACTATTTGACTCTACTTCTGAGTTAAATTCTTGGATTTCTAATACTCTCCAAGAAAAGAATGCTACTTAGACAGTAAGGCTATTATCAGATAGCAAAATACTTTAGGTTAAAGATAGAAAGGAGTTTGCTGATAAATGGATTAATAAAGATACTGGAGAGCTTTTACTAGAGAGAGATGGAATATTGAATCCATTCCTATAGAAATTCTTTTATATAGAAGGATTGTTTAGTAATAATCTAAGACTTAGTTTATCTGGAACAGAAATCAATCATCCTGACAAAGCAAAAGGAACATTATTTAATAGAATTGTTTCGGCTATAGGCAATATTAAATAGGCTGATAATCCTATAAAACTTAATGTTGCTAACAAGGAATTAGAAAATTTACTTGTTGGAAATAAAATAAAGTTTGAATCCTTAGACCGCTTCATAGAGGAGTTTTCTAAAGCTAGAGCTATAAATGACTTAGATGGTAATCCAAATATGTAGGATATTTACGACAAGACTATCATTGAAATCATTAATACGGCGCAAGGAACTTAGTTCAAACGTAACGTTATTATTCCTGCTACATTGTAGCATCCACTTACGGGATTAATTAATGGAGTTGCAACTAAAGTTAATGCTGCTGTTGTATACGATATGGCAGCTCCGGTAAATAATCTTAGAGAATCTGATTCTATAGATTCTTAGGATGGAAGTGCTTAGATGTCTCCTATTCAAGTTATCCTAGAAAATAACTCACTTGGAGACTAGAGAGTAGGTACTAACAGAAAGCCTATTTGGGATGATTAGACAGAAGACCTAACATCATTCTTAGCTAAATTTGCAGCATTTGGACAAACTAATGCTATGATGCTATAGTCATTACAATCTAATTCTGCATAGTACAATATGTTTAAGAAGATGCATAATATTCGTTGGAATGGTACTATCGACCTAACTAAGAATATTAATCAGTTTCAACAAACTATGTACGACCAAGAAGAGGTCTCTAGATGGTTTAGAGAAGCTATTTTAGGAGGAGAAAAATTATTCTATAAGAATCAATTTGGGGAAGTAGTACAGATAACTGATTTCGGAAAAGATGGGTCTGGGTATTTTACAGTAGAAACTGTATTAGGGAAAGGTTCTAATAAAGTATATCACTACTTTAATGATTAGTCAGAACATTTCACTGAATACGCAGAAGGACTGCATACAATAGACAGCTTGTATGAATTATTTGTTTCATTAGGAGGAATTAACTGTACTAATGCTAAGGGAGTAACATCCGAATTTAGCAACTAGGTATTAACTAATTTTGTGATTAATGTAGGTCATAAGGTTAATGCTAAGGTTACATCTGTTAAAGATGTGGTCCAGCCTCTCAAAGATAAGTTTATTGGATATGTATTTAATAACTCCGCTGTAAAGAACGGAGCAAAAAACATAAACAGCTCGGATGCGTGGTTGGATAATAATCCTTTAAATACATTCTAGGTTAACATCTAGGGATTGGGCATTTAGCTAAATGCCGACCACGATGTAGTAGATTCTGAATTAACTGAGTTCTCTCAGGTAGTAGCTGCCTGTGCAGCTTATGGTAAAGACTTCAAGTCAGTAAATGAGATTTACTATGGTCTTGCAGAATCTGCATTCTAGGCTTCAGAATAGGAATTAACTAATATCCAAAGATACTTTAAAGATTACGCAGTAGACCCAAGTAAAGCTAAGTATTAGCTTTATAAGATAGTAGGAAAGTTGATAGTCCAATCTAAGAGTAATAGTGATATGGACTTAACTGAGAAGCTTAAGCAAGAAATAAACAAAGAGTTTAAGATTAATAAGGATAACTCATCTATGGGATTAAAGATTCCATTTAGTGATCCTAGTATCTATACTTAGTTTATTACTAACATCACTTCTGTAATCAATTCTAAGTCTATTAAGCGTAAACATCCAGGTTCTGGTTATGTTATGGCACCAGGATATAATGTTGTCCAATACTTTCAAATGTTTGACCCTAAAACGAAAACCTATAGAAAATATCTTTTTGAGGACGTATTAAAGAGAGCCAGAAACGATTTCAAGGGAAAACTGAGAAATGGATTAGAAGCATGGTGTGCCTAGAACGGAGTAGACCCTAATAAGTACGGAGAGCGTAAAAGAAGAATTGCTAGCTTCGATTTAGCTACTTTGATAAGAGAATCTGCTGATAAGATAGATACTTCTGCTATTCCATATATGAACATTACTTCTTAGGATACTACTGAGTACAATAGACAACTTGTTAACCTATTTCTAGATGCTAAGTAGTAGGCAGAATAGGTACGAGATAAGTCTTGGTTTATGCCCACAGATATAGTCCAAGTAATTAATCCTACAGGAGAACCAGGGTAGATTATTGATTTAAGTGATATGGAAACATATTACAATTTCAAGAATAGGACTGAACTAGAAGGAACTCAATTTAAGTTATGTGTCACTAGGCCTAATAACCTAAAACCTTCTTTGATTAGATGGTAGTATACAGACCCAGTTGATAATACTCCTAAGTTTATGACTATATATGACCATCCGATTATTAGAGGTTCTTGGAATTTACCGAAATCTGAGAGACCTAAACAAACTGAGATTTAGGCAGTTCTTGACTTATTAGACCAAGGAAAGTTTGAATTGAACGGACAGGTTATAGACATTATTCCTGGAAGTTTGGAAAATACAGAAGCTGAGATAGTATTAGGTAATATGTATAAGGATATATTCCAGACTGGCGATGCTTCTCTTGCTGATATTATGGACCAAGGGGAAAACTTCTTCAGAAGACAAACTGAAGTTCCTAAAATACCGGCGGGATTCTATAATTTAGCTTTTGTAAAGAATAATGGTCAACATACCTTGGTGTCTTTCAGTAATCTTGTTGAAACTCTAAACATTTATGAAGACCCATTCGATTATACTTAGGAATATATAAACGATAATAACGAGATATATACTCACCAAGATGGAATAAAGATTGGTAAATATATACAATCTTCTTGGAAGTATGTAGATGGAAAAGTCTTAGATTAGAGTAATCAAGAGATTGATAAGTCTAGATATAGACTTGTTTAGGATAAGAATGGAAACGTAGAGAATATTCTTCAGAGAATAGACTATGTTAAAAGATACAAGTATACTAAGGCAGAACTAGTTAATGGAGAACATTAGCTGATTAACTACACCTTATATAAAATAGCCCCGATTTAGGATATAAGAAGAGCATTAGACAAGAAAAGTAGCGATTAGGATGTCCTTAATTCAGATGCATACCATTAGATTTCTTCAATATTAAATAATATATACTCTCAAGATAAGTTTATTGATATATAGGTAAATACAGGAGTGGAATTAAATCCTGGACTATAGAGAACCATAGCAAACAGTCTAGTAGATTTTGGTAACGATACGAGATATGATGAAGAGTCTAAGAAACGAGTATTAATGACTCCAGAAGAAATTAGAAAGCTTCCTAGATTCTAGCAACACATGATAGAATTAAGAAATGCTTTGATAGGAAATAATTTCTCTGAGCAATATAAACAAATACGGGATAGATATTACGAGTATCTACAATAGTATAGAAAATAGTATTCGTCATTCTTAACCTCCTTACACTTTATTTCTTCTCGTATTCCAGCCCAGTCACTTCAGTCATTTATGCCTATGGTTTGTGTAGGTTGGACTGCTGATACTTCTAACACAGCTTATGTAAGCTATATTTAGACCTATCTGCAAGGTTCTGACTATGATATTGATAAAGCATACGTAATGGGACAATCATTTAGTGATGATGGTATGTACATAGGATGGAGTCCATTGTTTGATTATTCATCTGAATAGATGGTAGATGCAAGTAAAACTTTACCACTTCCTAGAGGAAATAAATTGATTGTTGTTGAGGGAGAGTAGTACTCTATAGAGAACGAACTAAATAGTATATTGGCATCATCTGGACCAGAAAGATTAAGAAAAGTTGCTAATCTAATTTATAAAATAGATAATAACAACGGTAGATATAACTATATTGCTGGAACTAATGCGGATGAAAAAAGAAGACTAATTAGACAAATCTAGAAGCATGAGGATTATAAGGTAAGTTATAGATAGAGAGAGTAGGCATATAAGAATGTAGCTAGTGCTAATATTAGAAACGTAGTTCATAATATACGTAATCGAGATTAGGCATATTCTCCTATCACAATGAGAGATTTACAAAAAGAAGCTGATAAATCACCTAAGGGTGCAAAGACTAAATAGCTAAATATGATGAATCCTCTTACCAAATATGTAATGCAGAATCAAAACTTGGTTGGTAAGAATGTTATTGGTATTGCGGCTAATGGTGAAAAGGACTGGTTCAATTTAACATATTATTATCATAATGTATTAAGAAACGGAAATCAAAAAGATAAATTCTTCTTGAAGATGAATCATTCTTATAGTAGACTATCTGGAAGAGCAACTGATTAGCTGATGAATGTAGTGGTTAAACACATTCCCGATTTATGGAATGCCTCTCCAGAACTTTCTTAGAAAATTAAAGAGGAGTTCTACTCTACTTACGACGGACAAATAGATATGGATGATAAGTACGTCGACTAGCTAATTTCTCAGATTCTTTCTGCGGCAACAGATAATGCTAAGGAATTAATTCTTGCTAAGATTAACGCTGGGACCAACTTAGCTAAATATCACTTACATCTTGTTATGATGGGCTTCAATCTTAAGGATATTGTGGCGTTTATGACAAGTCCAGTAGTAGAGCTAATTGACAAGTATAGTAGAAATGATTTATATAAAAATCAATCTAGTTCGGTAACTAATGCTATTAAGATACTAAATGGAGATATAGACCTCTCTAAACTAATTGTAAAGCCCCAAGATAATTTATCTCCAGAGGAAAGATTAGAAGCTATGGAATCTTAGTTTGAAGCTATGGAAGCTGAAGCTGAGATGATGTCTGAGATGATGGCGGAAGGTCGTACTCCAAGAAGGACTAATAATGAATATATGTGGATAATTAGTAAGCTAGGAAACATATATAAAGATTCAGAGTCTAAATCCTTGAAAGATTTTGTTCAAAAATTCATTAAGGCTAAAACTGAACCACTAACTGCAAATAGTCCTAAATATATGGAAGCATTATCACAGTATGAACTTCCTAAGACTGATAATATGAACACTAATTATGTATTTGAATACATTAATTAGATTATTAGCGATATTAAATCCCAGATAGCAGACTATAATAGATTACATCCTAATAGCAATTACTCAATGCTAGATTTTAAACTAGACTTGAATGAGTTTTAGAGAATTACTGATGAAGCCAATGAAACTTCTACTTTAGCTTCAGTATGGCTGAAATTAAATCAAGGTATTCCTCAGACTGATATGGATTTAATTAAACTTATTAAGAGAATGTATGCTACTGTTTCTACCAGAGAGCGCAGAATGGGAATAAAGAAACCTTCTGATTCTTACAAGACTAAGTTTGTTAATCTATCTGATGAAGAGGATTCTGCTACAAGTAGTTCTGGAAAGAAGGCTGAATTGCTTTAGTATTTAGAAGAGTTTCAATCTATAGCTCCAGAGATATTTGCTACGATGCAAACCAAGACAAAAACTGAAAAGGATTTAGTAAAGGTTATCAAGAATATTCAAGGAAATAATCCAGAACTATCGCTTGTAGAAATAGTATCTATCTTATAGGATGCAGTGAATACAGATTTGTACGGAAATTTTGATTTGTACAAGTTCTTAAATGATGAAAAGGTTATAGTACCTCAAAGCTCTAGAACTATATACAATACCAGACAAGGTGACTTAGTATCTTATAGGGAATTAGCTGCGACATATTACAATTTAATTAAATCAAGTTGGAATATACTAGACTTAGTTAATAGAATACCACACTATAAGATGAATCTAGATTTGCTAAACTATACATTATAGTAGAGACATTTATTTGCGAATAAATCAAAGATAGTAGACTAGTTAATTTCTTTAGGAGAATTGTCCTATAGTGCATTATCAGATAAAGATTACAAGAACATAATATCTTATGCAGACAAGATATTAATTACTTCATATTTCTTATCTAAGGATGAGCCTATAGATATATCTAAAGTAGATAATACTAAGGTATATGATTCTAATTATAATTTAGTAAGGTCTGATGAATTGTATATAAATTCTCTTAACGGCATAGATTCTCTTAAGAACTTCGTAGAAAATGATTTCTATGAATGGCTTAAAAATACTTACCCAGATAACTTCTTAGTTAAAGAGCTTGTTTAGAGTTCTAATAGAGGAAAGAGTATGCTGAGAACAGCTCTTAACCTATTTGAAATAGACTAGAGTCTTCCAAACAAGTAGACCTATAATAGATACCTAATAGGTATACAGGAGTTAGCTACTGAATCCTTCGACAAAAATCATACTGTTGCAGATATATTAATGCTTTATAACTTAGCTGTCAATGGAACTAGATTAGGAGGTAAGTATATGACTGGTATATTTAGAGACTAGGTTCGTGAGGGTAATGTTTTGTACGATTACTATAAATTCATGTCAGAGTAGGATTACAATGATGATTTTAAGTATATCATGCCAACTAAGAGAGACTTTTTAATAGCTATGGCTCCAACTGTGTATTCTACATATGCGTTGAATTATAGAACGGAACCATACGTAAAAGTTCTAAATCCAGCTCACGGTTATGATGTCTATAAAAGATACTATGATAGGTCTGATTATACTTGGAAATATGATATGAGTAAGCCAGAATCCCTACTACAATTAGACCACTTGGGTCTTACTTAGGGAGAAATAGATGAAAGAATATATAACTATTCACAGAACTCATTAGTAATGTTCCCAGAACTTCATAAGAGACTTAGAGAAAATTCTATATTCTCTGGAACCGGAGAAGCTAATATGAAAGATAGAGTATTGTAGTTAGCACAATATATAAGATAGAACAGGTTGCTTATTTACAAATTATGTTAATATGGAATGTGATGTAATTCTTGAGATAGGAGGGAAAAATAATTTCAAAATTGATAGAGAGTCTAGTGAAAAGGAGCTAGACTCTCTTCAAGATATTGTAGAATATCTAGACACCCTTCCTGAACATAAAATAAAGTAGTTGATTTACGACTTGCAGACTTCATCTACAAGAGTAAAAAACTCTCAAAAATACTTCTTGGATAAACAGCTAATAGGGAACTGTTCTTTCGAGAATTTAAAACTTCGTTACCCAGAGGAAACGGAATTAATTAAAGATATTGATAAACCCTACATAATCACTCTTGTAGACAAAGCATACTCCAACGGAGATATGTTAAAGGGAAGAGTAGTAGTGAATGGAGTAGTAAGTTATGTATTTAGAAACAAATTCGATGTATAGAACTTCGCCGAAACCGAACACAAAAAATATTTAACCGAATAGGTTATAAATGATAATGAAATTCTTGATGAATACTTATCTGAGAAGTATAAGGATAAGTTAGACATTATTAGAAATAATTACAAAAAGAATTTAGAGCGTATTACTAAAGAGGTAGATTCTACCCCTTCAGAATCTTTTACAATTAAACATCTTATTTTAGATTACCTAAATAACAGTAGTGACTATACTAAGCTTATTAAGAGCGGTGACCAGATTATAGATTCTGGTTCTGTGCTAAATGATTTCTGCCGAGAACTTAATAAGTAGTAGGTAATTAATGAAGACTCAGAGTCTGACCTAGCCCGATATTTAAGGAGATTACATTGGAAAAGAGAATAGTTTGGTAAGTCTGAGTTATACAAGGGGCTTGCCACCTATATCCCCCAATTTTCTTAGGAAGTCAGCGAATAGCAATTTATAAATCTTAACTCTGAGGAGATGGAAGAATTACTATAGAAATACTTCAAAAACGACATAATACTATCCAACTACCACGTTGAATCTGTAGGTAGATCTGTACCATAGAGCATAAGACTTACTAAACCTCAGGTTAAGAAATTATTTGATAATGTTCTATCTAGGAAGAACGAAGAAAGAAGAGCTTTAGGAGAACTAGAATTATCTAGTAGTTATGATGATAATATAGCAACATTAGAAGATGCTTAGCAATTCTTTTCTGGATATTAGAATGTGGAGATTGATGGCTAGTTATATGCTTTAGATATATCTCAAGATAAAGACTAGATAGTTTACAGCTATATGGGAAAGAAGCTTACTAACGATGATAAGATTAAATTAAGGAGAATAGGTAGAGTATTAAAGGATGAGTTTAACTTTGGGTATGATACTATGAACATTTTTACTCCAGTAAACGAAGATGGTGTTGATAATGGACAATATTAGGGTTACTATATATACAATCATCTTAATGAAAGTGGAGAGAATATCTTCATTGTTAGTAATAGCGTTATTAGTCCTAACTTATATGACCCTCCTAAATTTAGATCTCTCAAAGATGCTAAATTAGCAGTTGAAGGTTTTAACCGTTCTGCCAACGTTAGTAAATAGACCAAGATAGAATTGAAGCAGATGTTAGGAAGTTCTGACGGAAAGAGATATGTTCATTTAGAGTTTCCAACAAATCCTGGATAGACTATTAGTTCTATAGCTTATCCCATAGGTCCTAAAACTAAGCTGCTTGCTTAGGAACATAACCTTATTACTAATAAGAAGCCGTCAGAAATATAGGCATTTTATAAACAAAAGGGAATCGATATTTCCTCCCTAGACTTGCCAGAGAAAATTGGAATATTTTTATATGCAATGACAGAAAACGGCTACTCTATTAATGCCATGTAGGGAAGAACTATGGAGGATGCAGATTATGAGGCTATAAGGAAAATTATTTTTGATATTAATAATGCTCCAGTTAAGCAATATTTGATAGAAAGAAGTACTAAAAACAACGATGGCAATTATACTGCCTACATAAAATCTCTAACAGATTCTGGAATAACTATTAATTCTACTGGAGTAGATGTGTAGGGCAATCCTCCAACCCAAAGTTTAACTAGTACATTATTCAATCTTAAAGAATCATTAGAGAATACCTTATTCAAGGACACTCCTATTAAAATCAACATTACAGATAATAACCAACTATCGCAATTGTAGGACCAAAACGGTAACAGAATATTTCCAAATGGTACAGATGATGTCAAAGCCTTTATTTATGATAACTAGCTTTACATAAATTAGAGCAATGCTAGTGTTAACGACCTTTTGCATGAAACATTCCATATAGTATTAGGAGCTATTAAGGCTTAGGATATGAAGGATGGAACTAAAAATTATGAAGACATTTTGAATTTCTATGATAAGAAAGTATCTTAGATGACTAAGAGTAGAGTCAATGACCTCTACAAAAACTTAGCATATATAGATAGAATAGAAGAAGGTGTCGTAAGATACTTAGCTAGATAGATTGAGAATGGCGATGTATTCTATTATAGCGACAGAACTAATGAAGCTATAGATTTGTTCAGACAGCAATTCCTAAACATAAGACAAAATATTAGAAAAAATATTAAACTGGATTTAGACACAGACTTAGGCTTTTAGTCTAGTGTAAATGCTTTAGTTTCGTCTTAGATAGGATAGATGTAGAAAAATCGTATCATTTCTAATCTTATAGAGAAGGGGATTGAAAAAGGATTAATATTAGAAAACTGTAAATGAAAGATTGTAAGTACACGTTAGTAGGTAAAAGACAATACAACCACTCTTACGATGAATTAATAAAAATATTGAAAAAGAGTCCATAGCTTGCTTATGATATTCTTTATTCAAAGGATTATAATCGTCAGACTAGAGTGGTTGATAAGTTGTCTGAATTAAAGGAAGCAGGGAAACGAAAATTTAAAAAAGAGTTCTCTGATAGAGTAGATGTATTGAATGGATGTGCAGAAGTTAATGCTTCTGGATACACAACACAGTCATTTATTGACTCAGGTCTGTATATAGACCAATTAGGAAAATAGATAATGCCAGTTCTGTAGGTAGAAGACTATATTGATAGAATGGCATCACTATATGAATAGAAGGGACTGTCAAAGGATGAAATAGAGAAGCATATTTCTATATTAAGAAATAGTTGGAAGAGAATAGCAGAAGATGGTAGGGATTTACATAAAATTATTCTTAAGCAAGGTAAGGAAACTTCTTATTCTCAGACCGAAGATAATACTAAAGGTACGTCTTTTGAACATCTTAGCGATGCTATACATGATTAGGTTTACGACGATATATTTCGCTAGGTGTACTTAGGCAACGGTAAAGAATCTAAGGAATTTGGTGATGATTCCTCTCCAGTTATAATGAAGAATCTAAATCTATCAGCAAAACTAATAGGAAGAGACGATACAATTACTGGACATATTGACTATATTGTAGTGAAACCTAACGGTTCAGTAGAGGTCTTTAATATCAAAAGTTCGCACGAATCTCCAGCATTTTGGGATTAGGCAAAGAAGGAAAAATATAGAAATGAATTTGCCTTATTATCTAGAATATTATAGTATAATGGAATAAATACTAATGATATTAGATTTAATATTATTCCAGTTACATTAGAATATGATGATTAGTTTCAAAATATTAAGGATATAGTAGTAAATAGAGCAGAATGCTATAGTCATAATAGAGGTGCATTTGTGATGCAAGAATCTATGAAACTAGCACAGAGATTTATAACATCTAATGCTGAAACAATAACTATAAACGACTCTTCTATTGACAAGGTAAACCAGCAATTAAAAGCTGTGTTTCCCAAAAAGGACATTAAAGCAGATGGAATTACTTCTACTATAGAAGAATTTATTGATAAGAATTGGACATACTGGACGTAGGGGGAATAGCCTGATACAGGATGGAACCTTACTATAGATGGAGTTGTCTATAATGTAAAGAGTTCCGAACTTAAGAGTAAGAATAAGGAAGTAGTAGATATAATTAAACAGAATCAAGACAAGCTTCTAAACGTAGATAATGGTAAACTCAGCGCTAGGGGTATAGTTAATCAGATTGGAGAATTTAGACGATTCGGATTTCCTAAATTTGACAATGATTACCTAGATTAGCTATTTAGTCCATATTTTGAACATTCTGTAGTAAAAGTTAATGGAAAAGATAAGTACAATTATTTGTGGGAAGTTGTTAAGAATGATACCTTAGATAATTGCAATATTATTATGTTTAAAAATACCTTAACTGGATAGATAAATCTAGTAACTCTATCTGGTCTAAACCTAGATTAGATACATTCCTTCGAGGGAAGAACGAATATATTAGGATTTCATTTAAATGACCTTTAGGGAACAGACAACTAGGGTAGAGAATTAATGAAAGCTACCTATGGAAACATAGAAACTATGAGGACTATGTTTCTATTAAATGAAATAATTCCATAGTTGGGAAGCGATATAAAACTTGGAGACCTTACAGTAGTTGGAGGACTTGGTGGAAGAATACAAAGTCAATAGTATCCTATTTAGTTAATTGTTTCTAATTTCGTCAAGGCTTAGGAAGTACTAAATTAGAAAGACCCAGGATTGAAGATAAGTAATAACTTTGCTACAGTAGAACATATCTCGCCTGTGCAACTTTTGATAAATGAATTTTGGGATATCCTACATGAATCCCCAAATCTTGGTAAGACGGATTTCAACTCTTTAAAAGAATTGATATCTGGTTCAGATATTGACGGTTTGCAACATATGCTAAATGGAACTACAATAGATTCCTTATCTTCTGCAGAAACTAATGAAGTTTAGATACAGAGATTAGAAGAACTTATTTCGAAACTAAATAAAATACTGGTAGGACAGCATATGTCCTTGTCTCCAGATACGATTATAAAGTATGCAACTGGAAAAGCTACTCTAGCTAATCCTGAGAGAAATGAATTAGTAACTGGATGCTGTAAACTATTACTAAACGCGTCGATAACTTTAGATAGACTCTCTGGAATTATAAGAATATCAGAAGATGATTTATCAGAAGTAGAGCGCCTGTTAGCAAGACCTCAGAACATTTCTAACACATAGATAAGAATTATAAGTAAATTACTTTAGGACGCAATTCACGGAATTTCCAATAAACTAGAGCCTTAGATTTCAGACTTTAATTTAGCCTGCTTGGACTATTACGAAGCAAAAGGATATGGCAAGGCTAGAAATGCTATAATTGGGGATTAGGCTAGAGTATTTAAGCATCTATATTAGGAAAAGGATGGAGAATTATTCTTTAAGAATCCATACGATTCAACCTCGGACTTAGATGCTGACGATAGAAAATTTTTGAAAAAAGCCTTGTTTGAAATAAATAAGTTGAGATTTAAAGATAATAACTTTTCCTATAAGTCAGAAGATGATAAGGGCATACTAACCTTTATTAAGAATAATCCATAGTATCTCTGGGTGCCTTTAGAAAAGGCTTCATCATCTACTAGATGGAGTAATCCAGGTAAATACTTTGAGGATTTCTAGAGAAGAGTTAAAGGATACTGTAAGAATCCTACTATGTTCTTTAAAGAAATGTATGAAGATATTCTAACCGATTAGGAAGAGTCTTAGATTAATTCCGATATCGAAAATATGCAAGCATACAATAGATTTAGAGCCTCTGAGACTACTAAAGGTAGACAAAGATTGCTATCAAAGTATGGTAAGGACTATTTTGAGACTAATCTACAGAACTTAGTTATAGATTACTCTTACAAAAATCTTTAGGAAGAGGAAATGAATAAGATGCTGACTAGGGCTAAGGGTATTCTTCTTTAGTTAAAATTAACTGGAGTTAGAGAAGATAACTCAGAAAAATTTGCTAAGACCATCAAGCATATTGACGATTATTTAAAGACTGCTGTTTTTAACAGAAGTATTATGGAGGAAAGCTCTAAACAAATAATCGCAAGATTGCAGCCCTTAAGAAAAGCGGTTTCTACGGCTTACATTGCGGCAAGTCCTGTAGCAGCTATTAGAGATACGTTCGGAGGATTCCTATCCAATGTAGTCAGAACTATGACTAAATATAGAACTGACGTAGATGCTAAGGATGTAATGTGGGCATATCAGTTTGTACTTAGACAGGGAGTACATTCGGCAATGAGCATTGATTTATTAGATAAGTTGAATAGTAAATATTTGATTTCTAATATCAATATAGAATAGCAATAGGAGGGTTATAAAACTAACAGAGGAGGTATAACCAATGCAGGCAACTGGGCATATGCTACGTTAAGAAAGCCAGACTTTCTTAATAGAATGGTACTATTTATGGGGAAATTAAAGCATGATGGCTCCCATAAAGCATATTCGATTGTAGATGGAAAGCTGGTATACAATTGGAGAATGGACGAAAGATTTAAACTTCTGGCATCTAATGATAAAAGCAACATGGAAGCTTATAATAAGCAAAAATCATTGTATCTAAGTTAGATTATGAAGTTTAATGAAGAAAATCCAGATGCTAACTTACCTGTAAGTTTGGACACTAATCTTCCAGACGGATATATACAAAATCAGATTGATGAAATCAAAAACTTAGGGGATACTATATATGGTTCATATAGCCGAAGCACAAAAGCTATGTATGAAAACTTAGCTATTGGTTCATAGTTTGGAGTATTTTCTACTTGGATGAACGGTATATATGATGTATACTTAGGTGAGAGGAGGGAATCCTCTTACGAAACCTAGAAAGTTTAGAAGGAGGACGAAAACGGAAACAAGCTCTGGATAGATGATAATGGTAACATTACTACTGAAGACACGGGAGTACCTTATTTGACTGATATTCCTCTAGTAGTTCAAGGAGTTTTCAGAACTTTACAAGATACTGTTGCTGAATTATATCATGGTAGGGGATGGGAAGGAATAAAGCAAAACATTCTTAGTAGTCCTATGCAAATGAGAAATTGGAGAAGACTGATATCTGATGCCTTAGTAGCACTACTTCTATATTGGCTATTTGAAGAGCTAGTAAATCCTGCATATAAAGAGCATAAAAAATCTGGAGATGGCTAGGCTGTACTAACTAATGCTGCTATAGAATTATTATACAAAGGTAGTTTGAGTAGCTTTGAAGAATTTAAAGGACCTCTCCCTATATTTGATTATGTTATGAATAATACAAGTCCTGCCGCCGTGAAATGGGGAGCAAAAACTTGGCGTGATATTGGAGGATTCTTATTCGGAGATACTACGATGGGTGAATTAATTACTAAATCTCAAGCATTACCACGTTCTCTGCAAGACACATATAAAATGTATAAGAGAGATACTATAAATGGTATTGGAGAAGAATAAAAAAAAATAGGGAGAAACATAGACTTTATTGTCTACGCTTCTCCCTTTATTATTTACCAAGTATTGTAATCAGTTATGTTCTTACTCTCTTTACATACATTACATTTAACAGATTTACCTATACCTATTCCACTATGTGTAAATGTTACTGAACATCCACACGCCTTTATTCCCTTATGTAGTTCATAATGTTGTTTTTGAAATTCGGCATATGCATTCGCCTCATTCAAACTATAAGAGATAGCACTAGGTTTAAATATATTAGATATACAAGCAGTACCATCAGTACTAATAACAAATCCAGAGGAAGTTCCTTCTTCCTTTTTGTCCTCGTTAATCTGCCGAATCCTTTCTTTGCAAATATGGATAATCTTCTCGTAATCCATTATTCTAGCATCCTCTTTAGACTTACCAGGTTCTTCCTTAGTTCTCAGTATCCTCTTTACGATATCTGCATCCCATGGATTCAAATTATATTCTCTCCAAATATCCCAAGGTTGTATTTTATGCTTGCTGTAATTAGAATTCCCTACATTATAGCTTCTAATGTTTTCATTCGTCTCCATCAACTATTTCGATTTTATATTCAAGTTCCATAGAATCTCTCAAAGTGTCTAAATCATCTACGAACATAATTACGTCTCCAGAATCCACAAAGTCTCTTAAGACCTCTATAAAATCAAACTCATCGAGTTCGTCATCACATTCCTTAGCATAGGCTACTCCTGTTCTGCTCAATAATACTCTATACATATTAATTACCGTTTATAATTGATATAATAGTGCCTAAAGAAATAGCACCTACTGTTCTCTTAACTTCCTCATCTTGCTCGTTATAGTATATCAAAACTGGAACATTTCGTATACCTCTTGCATTCGCAAGTTCTTCCTCTTCGTCTACATCATGCTTGACAATTTCTATTCCAGTAAGCTGTTCTAACGTCCTGTCTAGTACTTTGCATGGTCCACACCATGATGCTCCAAACTTTTCAATTCTTGTAATCATTTTAATCAAATAGGCTTAGTTCTTGACTTATCTGTACTCTGTTATTTACGTACTTAATTGGTTCCGTTATTTCTCCAGAAATAAGTTCAGAGTTAGGATTTTCTGGTATTCTTTTAGCCAGATTATGATCTATAGTAGCATAACAATATTTACATCCCATCTTACAAGTATCGTATTCTCCTATTCCGTAGGTCTGAACGCTACAAGTACATCCACTAGTAATAGAAGCTTTAGTCGGCTTTATGTTAAGCCCAAATATCTTAGGACTCATACATCCTTCAACATATACCCCAGGATATTCCTTTCCTAATCTACATATCTGTAAATGTAGATTATTCTCGGATATAGCAATAACTCCCATTCTCATAGTAATCCAGTCCTTTTCCTCTTCAGTGAAAGGAATTATTTCTGGCATATTAGCTAATGTGTGGGAATATGGAGTAATAAAACTAAATATACATCTACTTACATACTTGGACAATTCTTTAGCCATTTTCTCGAAAGAATCTACTAACCATTCGCAAGATATTTTGTTAGTCTTAAGTAAAGGGTCAAACCTCCACAAAACATTTTCTTTGCCTACTATCTTACTCAACTCTTTTAAAGTCTTTATACTTTCATCTACCGATGGAACATTTGGCTCTATGTCAGTTCCATATGGAGTAATAGTATAATAGTATATACACTTATACTTGGAATTGATTTCTTGAATGTATGGTAATATTTTAGAATAGTCCTTAGAACAGAAGGCTATACAGTCTACATCCTTTAAGGAGTATGCTGTAGTAACCTTAGTTCTAGGATTCTGGGAATAAATAAAGTCCTTATGTAACAATTTGTCTACCAGCCAATCAGTATAACAAGCTACTATGTCAGTTCTTAAGCTGATGTTTAGAATCATTTATTTTTTCATTATCCTCGCTTAAAATAACTAATCTGTCTGCTAGTAAATTAGCTACCTGATGGCGTACAGAGTCTGTAGTCCAATATCTCATTTGCGTTTCGATATGTCTACGTACAAAAGTATCCATATCGAAGTCGTCAAAAGTTTTCTTTAACATAAGCTCGGCTTGAGACTGTACTGCCTCTTTAAGCCAAGCTCTTATATCATCCTTGGTGATGCCCAATTCGTTATGAATGTAATTCTTGAACATCGTCCATTTATCATTCTTTTCTGACATTAGATATGAAAGTCTATTACTGAAATTTCAACATCATCTCCTACACTGTCTAGATACTCTTTAAACTCCTTGTTCCAAACATCTTCTTCTTTGTCGTCAGAAGTCATACCCCACCAGCCCATAGAAGCTGACTCGTGCCACTCACCATCTTCGGTGACAAAACAGAATGGGACTCTATTAGGAAACATACGATCCCAGTCTACTTCAGATTTGGTAGCAAAGATTGCTGTCAGAGGTACTCCATTTTCATCCTTCTCTTTTAGAATCAACCAAGCTCCCCATCTACCTCCTTCTGAATACCAGTCCCATTTAGATTCTGGATTATAGGTAGAGAGTAGATTTTCATTATCATCCATGTCATATCCCCACTTCTTCGCCTCTTCCCAGGCGTCCTCATAGGATATTCCAATACCACCTTCTATAATTTTATTTGCACGCTCTACCTGCTCCTTTTCCCAATCAGACTTAGGGTCTTGATATTTATCTAGTACTTTAAGAGCATATTCGTAATTATCGGCGTGTCTTCTTTTAACTTCGTCTACAGCTTCGTCTTTAGTGTATCTTACATATGCATCTACTACCATATTTTCATCATATGGTTCAAGCAATTCATCAACATTACTACCGAATACAAATCCTACAAAATGGCTCATATTATCCTAAATTATAACATACATTATCAAATTTCTTGTACGCATCTAAGTACCACTGTTTCTTATCTCCGTTATATGTAAGTTCATAATACATTCCATCTGGAAGTGTGCTAGATAGCAAGTATTTCCAGTTCTGCAAAATTTTACATTTCCACACTGTATATACTTCAAAATACGGAATTGCGTCTGATTTATCTAGATGATTGAGAATATATTTCTCTACTAAGTCGATAGCTATATTGTCCATTATTCCAAGTAAGTTTTTACAATATCAGATAATTCTTTTCCATCTACATTGCTTAATTTTTCTTTCGCAGCCTTAATAGCTTCTCCCATACACTTTTTTGGAATTTGAGGTCCTGATTTAATGCTAGCCCATCCTTTCTCAAGCATTACTTCAAAGAGAGCATTTTCTATATCTTCCACTGTAGCTTTTCTAGGCAGAAAAGTACTAATGAAACTGATTTCATATATCTCATTGGATTCCAAGTCTAATCTTCCTGCTTGTTTATACTGCTCGGCGCTATCCTTTCTTTGCTTCATCATTTTATTCAAAATAGCAATTTCAGCGGCATCATCTAGAGGCTTAGCATTTTTTGCTGTTTGATATACAAGGAATTCGTTCTTAATAGCTCTCAAAACTTCTGTTCTCGGCTGGTCTTTATCAAGCATAGCTTGCTTGATTAAGTTGTCAATTTTCTCCCTAATCATTTTAAAGTATTTTTTATTCCATCTTCTAAAACTTCATCTAAATAAGTACCACCATTGTAGAATTGGGCAATATATTCGTAAGTTCCATCTCCATTGCTTCTAACATCAACCAAGTAAGAAGTGTCTTCTGGATATTGAGTATCATCACACCTATATAACTCCCCATTTAATACCTTGTAGGTATCATCTACATCCCTTAAGGTTTCAGCATATGTATCTCCTTCATAAGCGATTTCATAGCCGTGTTTCTTACAAAGAAGTTCACAATATTCCTCTACTGTAAGTCCTTTTGTGTTAACTTTAACTAAAGTTCCTCGATGTAATTCGACGCAACTCATTATTAACAGATTTATTAATATATTTTCCTAATCTATAATAGTTATATCCGTAAGGTCGTGAAAGTATTTTTGTACCATTTCAAAACGGGGAAACTTCCATTTGTCTTCCACTCCCTAATATAAATTTGAGGCGGAAAGACAATTATCCATAGGATCTGGATAGCTTATTAATACTTTCAATTAGCACTTAATTCTTTTATTAAGACATTAACAATACTATCTCGTTCTTGCTTACATTTCTTGCAAGTTCCGGAATGAGCCATCCCATAACCTTTCTTAATATAGTCATGTCCGTCTATAGTATACTCAAATATATAGTCGGTATCGGAAGTACCTATATGACGACCTTCTGATACATTAGATGTTCTTTCACAGCTCATTAGAAAGAACATAACTAGCAGCAATAAATAATACAATTTCATATTAACTCCTATATTCCAATGATTTAATTAAATAATTAATAGCTTCTAATTGTCCCCAGGTTAACGAAATTATTCTTTCGTTGATGGCAATATCCCAACCTTCTCCATTATGCCATTCAGTGATTTCTATAAAGTCGGAATCTTTAGCCAAGTGGTCATATATCTTTAAATCGTCGGATATCGATTTCTTATTATATTGTTCCATGTCAAAGTATTTTAAAATATACAGAGGTTATAAATGTTCTCCAACCTAAAAAATGGAGTGGAACCCAATCTGGCTTACTTAATAAGTCTCTAAACTCTAGTGGAGTCAGATTAAATTCCCTGCCTATCATTAGGCTTTAGCCCTATCCAGACTTTCATTTTTCTGTGCTTCTATTTTATTCTTGACTTCTCTATAAGAGATAGGAGTAAAATTGTTATTATCTACCCCTACATCGTATTGGGTTGGAAGTAATACCCTGAGTCTTGAAATGTCTAGTCCGTCCGCTCCTGGTCCAGAATGAACATGACCAAACAACTGCCACACTCCTCTATACGAACCACCATAACAAAGAAATGGATAATGATTCAAATAGATGGAGGTATCTTCTATTTCTATTTGTAGTTGCGGAACTACCATGTCAAAAAATGACATATATCCTTGTCTAAGATTTTTCCTATCATGATTTCCTATAATGAGGTTTATATGACCTTTTAGACGAGGAATAATCTCTTTCCATACATTACTTCCACCAAAGGCGAAATCTCCCAAATGGAAGACCGTATCATCGTCAGAGACCACTTTATTCCAATTTTCTATCAAGGCTTCGTTCATTTCCTCGACATTTTCGAATGGACGTTTACAAAACCTTATAATATTTGCATGACCAAAATGCGTGTCTGATGTAAAAAACGTATGGTCAGGGCTGTACTTAAACTTCTTCTCGCTCATTATAATCATTAATTTTTATACTATATCCAGTCTCTAGTGCTACATAAGTAGACGGACTGAGCATTATTCTGTATTTGAAAGCATATACCTTATCCTCTAATAGCATTGGAATTAAAGTATGAGATACTGCTAGAATCTTTACTCCATGCATAACTGGAAGATTAGTAAGCATATTATGCAATCCAACTTGATACCTTAAATCGAAACCCTTATCTACTTCGTCAAATACTAGTAGGCATTTCTCGTTCCAATCAGCTTTGTTTTCATGTATCCACTTACTTAGACTTTGTAACTGCCGCTCCCCGTTCGACTTATTCTTTAGATAGAATCCACCGTTCTTAACGAGAGCACTTGACTCATAAGTGATGTCAAAGTCTTCAATTTTCTTTAACTTGTCTACAAGTTCTTTAGCAAGTACCATATTCAGTCTCTTTATAAAAGTCAATCTTATAACCGTATAATCTATATAGTTCCTGGTTAAGCTCAGTAAACACACTATATGGCATTTTCTTGTTCTGTCTAGCAAAATAAGCTGGATGATAGACCTCAATAATTTTTGGACTATTCACAATATATTTCTTAAATGAAGATGCTTGATTACCAAACAATACGTATATTATACCTCCATCTCTGGTGCTAAGATTATGAATTAGCTTAGCTGTAAATGGCCTCCATATATCATAATGCGAACCTACTCTTCCGACTTCACAAGTAAAAGCAGTATTAATCATTAATATACCTTGTTTGGCCCAAGATTCTAAAGTATTATCGAACTCTATGAGATTATGCGGGATTTCATAATTGATTGCAGCTTCTTTGACTATCTGAAGTGAAGGCGATAGTTTCTCTTCTGGAGTATCCTTCGAGTTTCCGAATAATATTCCAGTAGCTACTCCCTGCTGCGGATAAGGGTCTTGACCTAAGAAGACAACCTTACAATCTTTAAGAGAACAAGCTTGAAATGCTTTAAATACATTCTGTGATGAAGGACATAAGATGGATTTGTCTAGCTTACTCATCCACGTTACTACTCTACGTAGCTCAGGACCATCTATTACTTCCATCCAATCTCCGAAATATTCACCTGCTGTCATTTTCTTCTTCAAATTCAGAAATTTTATCCAACATTATCTGCCTTAGGTTCTCAGCTTTTGACCTAAGAATTTTATTAGTCCCATACTCCCCATCGAAATAAGGGCTATCAATGTAGGGAACGCTGAGAGTATAACTATATTGTGGTTTGAGTGTCCATCCTAAGAAACTTCTGGAAGTCTTGTAAATCCTTCCAGAAATTGTCAAAGAAATGTACTTTAATCCAACAAATAAGTTATCTATAGTTATATCTTTAGAATATACTAATTGTTTAGTCATAGTTTAGAAACACTCTTCAAACTCTACTGATAACATCTCAAATATCTTATCTGTTACTTCGCTTTCTTCTATAATAGTAAGATTATCTGGATAGCAAATATAGAAATCCCTTGGATAGTCCTTACTAACAACAGTCAGCTCCTTAGTTTGTTCGTTATATACTACCCCATACCCATAAAAATATACATCATCGTCATTTATGGTAACTCCAAGAACGTAGACGCACGACCACCCACTTTCGTATGCATCATGGAAGACCCATTTACCTTTATATTCTTGATAGTTTGGGTTGTTAACAGCATCAGATATATGAAGCTCCTCTCTTAACTCTCTTAACTTCCATTCTAAGCGAGTTATTTCCAGTTGTATTTCATCTGGAGTTCTAACTTTTTTCATACGTAACCTTTTTTAATAAATTCAGCATGGAGAGGTTCTGCTAATTCTCTAGCTTGTGGGTGAGCGCTTGGAGCATCCCTTAATACAAAGAATCCTTTCCATTGCTCAATAGTACCAGTCATAATTAACTCGGTCTTTAGACTATTAGGAAGAACTGCTCTAGCCTGTTGAGGTTTCCATCCCTGATTAAGTAATTCTAGATAAAGTTTTTCTGATACTTGTAGAGATGCCACAAAATTACTCTCTGGAGTAATTTCCCAGGGTTTAAAATATGGTTCTTCTTTACCTGTTAAACTGTAATAATATTCTCCAATTAACTCTCCAAAATCGTCATGGTTTATAACAGTACCACTAGTAGCCTCCTGCAAAGCTAGTCCGTCAACCCAACAAGGGATAATAAAAGTAAGCTCGTTGCCAAACTTATCTTTACTATAATTACAATAACGGGTAGATTCTTGGGCAAAACTAAATACTCTATGTCTCACAAATTCATGTGATACTCCTCTATCACAGACGAACTTAACAGTAATTCTCTTCTCGTGTTCTTTTCCAGGCTCACAGATATATTGCAAATCATCTAGCCAGTTGTTTTCCACAAGAACTCTATAATTGGTGGTAACAAATCCTAACCAAGTCCCTTTTTCAGCCTCTCCAGTACTATTAGCTACAGAGTACGGATTACTACAATATTTAAAATACTGTTGTCTAGAAGCCATATTCAGCAACAAGTAAACAGTACCATGTTCAAGCATAGCTCCATGACCAGACTTTACCATTCTTTCTACAAACTCTTTAGCAGACGTATCTGTAATTTTATCTTCAGACTTGTAACAAGTTCTTCCAGCTATTTCTATTTGTCTATACACAGAACTTAGAAGTTCTTCTCTTACCATACGTGGGCCTATTTCCATATCGGCAGGAATAACAATAGCTCTTGGTTTCTGTTCTAAAATTTCAAATGAAGGTCTGATTAATTTCATAGTTCTACTGTGATAGTTTTAGTAAGTGGTTTAATAATATCTCGGAATTTTCTAATTTCGGTTACTTCATAGTCTTTAAAATGACTCTTAAACACGTCTAGGGCTTCTATGAAGTCGTTGGCTTCAACTAATATCCAGCCTTCAACTCCTTGGTTCTTCGTGCGATAGGCAACTTGAAATACCTTCTGTGCTACTGTTCTCATGCGTCCTTATATTCATTAGTTAATGTGTCATCATCTAGGTCGTCTTCATTATACTCAGTTAGAGCTTCATCATACCATGTCCAATTATCAACTCCTTCAGCTTCTAGATAACTGAGTTTAATACTATCTCGTATTAAGTCAGCTAGCTCCTCCTTACTAATTAGTTTCATTACTGCCATAATCCTATTTCCTTACCTACCAATTCATCAATAAAGCAAAATCTGGTTCCGTCCTTTAAAGAACGTATATATTCCTTACAATGTAAAACTAAGGGAGAATCATCTTTTATTCCAACAATTTGTCCAGTCCTATAAGGTTCTTTATCAGAAGATTTCTTTAGATTAATTCCAATAAAGAATACCGCTGTGTCTTTGTACTCTGAACACTTTTTACAAGCATGGTCAGAAAATCCTATAGCTTTCCCATGCAATTTCTCTACTTCAGAAGCAGCTTTCTCTGAAAGAAGGGAATTCATTATGATTCCCTCCTCTGCTACTTCTCCACAAATTGGGCATATATATTTAACTATAGAAGCTTTGAACTTATCCATGTTTACACCTTTTACAAGGTTTGTAACCTTTCTTCCTTGCTTCAGAAAGCGGTATTTCTTCCACTTTCGGATTTCGAGCTTTCAAAGATGCGCAACCTCTATCCGTATGATAAACACTGCCAGTTTTTGTTATATAGACGTACTCTTCATCATCTATACATCCACCAGTAGGATTTCCGTCTTCATCACAATAAGCACCACTATTAGCTAATATAAGTCTGCCATTATCGGCTTCTATTACTTCGTCACCATTTTCTAAATACATATCCTCTACCTTTATTAAAGTTAAACTTTTGATTGAATGATAATCATGTCTAATTTCCTGCTCTGCTTCATACTGATTTTCTGCGGAAGTCCAGACATTTTGGTCCATACCGTTAGTATGTTCTATGTGATATATAAACTTCTTCATTTAATCCTCCTTAATAAGCTCCACTAAAGTCAGATTTCTAAAAGTCTCTCTGAGAGATTTTCTTGCTTCTTCTTCACTTGGAGCTTCTATTGTAATCGTTTCAGCACATCTAGTCTTAAATTCTATATAGTATGTATAGGTTTTCATCTTAATATTTATTTCTGGTTATAGTATAAAAGTGTAGGATTATTGTCATGTATATCTATTGGGTCTAACTGATACAAGGCTAGTTTCTGAGAAAACTGTTGCCTGTCAAACCCATTAGAAATAAGGTGATATCCATTTACAGTCGGAATGATGTGTCTAATTCTCTCTCCTTCAGAACCTCTACACTCTTTGATTAGAGAAATTATTTTCTGTTGATATTCATCATCTTTGGAATCTATATCAACTATCCATAATTTCTTATAGTTTGTGCTTCTGCTAGCACCAGTAGCTCTGTCATATACAGCAATACCTTGTCTAGTATTTTTATTCTTTATTAAGTCAGTAAACTGCTTAATAGATTCGCAAGCTATATCGAAAGTATTTCTTGGATTTATCCAGAAATAAGCACGAGCGTTATTACTATTACATAGGTCTTTTATGTAAGGTTCTTGTCTTAGAAATTCTTCCTTGGTAAAGAAATAGAAACTTCTAATAGTTCTAGCGCCCGAAGTATATGACGGGAGTTCTACTCCATCCTTCTTACGTTGAATTATTTGTACGAAATAGAAATCATCCTTGTCTATTAATTCGTCAAACAATTTAGATAAATATTCAAAATTATCTACTATCATTAAAACATTCCTCCAAATATTCCGTTAAACAATCTATCATTAAAATACTCTGGTACACATTTAGTTATAATAAGTTGTCTAAATGCATCTCCATGTTTTCTTCTTAAATAATCCTCAAGAGAACATTTTGCCATCAATTCATTATCTTTGTTCTTAACCTTTATTTCTTTATCGTAAAGGATTTCGTTAAATAAAACTACATTGTAGTTAATCCTATATAGGTAGTTACGTTTAAAGTAATTCTTCTAGGACGATTATGTTCTCTCCATGGGCCTCTAGTGATAAATCTAGGAATAGATATATCCAATCCAGCATCATCAGAGATTATCTCTGGGTAATCCCTTCTGTCCCAACAATGTTCTACTGCTTTATTCAAATCCATTTAAAACTTTCCGTCATTAGGTTGTAAACAAGTAATGCCTAAGTCTCTCCACATTCTTACACATTTTGTACTATCTTCGAGTACGATGGGGACATAATACTTGTCCTTTACATATTTCTCGTATAACTTTTTCTTACAGTCTGGTCCTGCTGAGTAATCTCCTTTAGGTCGCATAAGAACCATGTCTGGACATAGTAGATGCGCATCAAGCCATTTCTCAGTAGCCGCGCGAGATTCCGGAGTATCTTCTCTACCAGTAAGAATGATTAACTCTACATTATGAAAATTACAATAAGCTCTTACTAAGTCAACTATTTCATTAATTGGTTCATCTTTTTCCATACCCTCGGCAGCACCTTCTCCATAGAAGGGACGACCACTAGTATTTAAGCACAACGTAGCATCCATATCACATATAATAGCTACTGGCAAATCAGGATTCTGTTGACTTGCCTTAGCCTTCATTGCCATAATATCCTCGTGAATGATAAAGTTTCTATAGCGTCTCCATGTGTCTTTAATAACCTTTGCTCCTATAGGATTTGGTCGAGACGCATCTCGACGGATACATTCTTCAACAGGAGTCCAGAAATCTTTAAACTCTACTTCATACTTCCATCCATACTCACCTCGTACTCCTCTATTAAATAGATCAACCTCAGATTCTATTTCGGCAACAGTCTTGGGATTTAGGTTCATATTGTCTATTACAATATCATACTTACAGGCCATAGAATCAAGTAAGAATCTATCATAAAGACATTTAACTAATTTCTCTCTGCTAGGAATCCAATAATCTCCTAGCATATTACGAATATCGTCATTATTGAATCTCACTCTATGTTCTGGGTCTTCGTGACACCACTGTTTAGCCCATGTACTCTTTCCAGAGCCTTGTATTCCTCTACATATAATTATTTTTCTTGTTTCCATCAATATAACATATTTAAAATACCCAACCGTATTTAGTTTCTAAACTATAAAACTTATTCTATGGAAAAACTATAGTAGGTACTCTCGTCTACTCCATCCCAGTCACTTTCTTCCATTTCATCTGGGTCATAGCCTTCTTCCTCAGCTATATCGTTCTCACAGCTGTAGCTTTGAAAGTTATCATAAGCTAGTTGTTCGGCTAAATCCCATAACTCCATCTCTGATTCAGCGACTGCTCTAAATGTATCATCCATTCCACACCAATATGTAGAAACATGAATTAAAAACCTTTTCATAATTTCTTAACAGTTATTTGGTCGTAAGTTATACCTTCTATAACTCCATCTAGATAATTATATACCACGTCCATCAGAGTATCTTCTGGTACATCTTCTAAACTAGTATATTCTTCAGATCTACCATCGTTAGCGTCTATCAATAACGAGCTATCGGAGATATCAAATGTAAATTCTAATTTAAATTTCATGTTAACCTACGTTACAACAAATTTGACTGAAGTCAGAAAAGCCTAAAGATGTCCACGATATGATATACCGTAGAAACTCACAATAATTTTTACTAGTAGTAAGCTCCTCTAGATACTCCTTTAAGAGTATAATCTCCTCAATATAATCTGGATTATTGGCAGCATATTTTTCATATAGAGTTAATCTCTCAGCAGAAGATTTTATATCCTCTTCAATACTATGAATAACTCCATCTAAGTCTGAAGTATTCAAGTTGGTATATACCTCACTTTCTCCAGCCCATGCCACATTAACTTCATCGCAAATTACACTATATATACAGTGGGACCGACTAAAGCTAACAATATCTATAGGCTTACCTTCATTTTTAGGAACACCATATATAGTTAAGTAACTACTCATATTTATTCAATTTATTAATTAACATTTTATTATTTTTAATCAACTCGCTATTACGGGCGCGAAGTTTTCTATTTTCTCCTTTTAAAGTCTGATTTTGAATGATTAATTCAACATTCTTAACATCATAAAAATCCGTTAATTCTTTAATGTCTTTCCGAGCTAAAGATGCTTTAAGTCTCCTATTTTCATCTTTCATAGCTATATAGCTCTTAGAATATTTATTTATTCCTCTAAGCTCTTCAATTTCATCCTTTAATTTTCCAAGCTCCACTAGAGCATTACTATAGTATTTCTTACGCTCAATATCATACTCTTGAAACTCTTTTATAGCTAATTTTAACTTAGCAATTATAATATCTTTGGAATCCATCAAATTCTCATTCAGCATACTATGTCTAATTAAAACAATACTTACAACTCGCTTACTAATTTAATTACTAATTCTTTAAGGTGTTGTAACAATTCTTTCTTAGATTTCTCAGTAATACAAAGACCCATTACGTCAGCTCCGTCTTCTAAGCAATCAATAAAAGAATCTATCTTAAACTTCCCTTCGTCAAATCGGATGGATTCTCCAAATGCGCTTAGAATCTCTTCATCTGTAATTAATTTTGTTGTTGTAAATTCTACATTCATAATTACTTGACGTTTGGTTCAACAAAAGATACTGGCTCATATAATTCCCACCCAGTTAGCCATATTGGAATGACCATAGTTTCTACAGCAATAACATCCCAAACAATGTTACCAATACACGCTTCATAGGTTACTCCCTCAATCTTCTTAGTTTGATAGTTTGCCCAACCATAAGGTTCAGCTACAAACTTAGTTCCATCAGCTCTCTCAAAAGTCTTGCTGTCTGCACAAGAACTTAAAGCAATAATTGCTATTAACAATAAACCAAATAATTTTTTCATACACTACTATATTTAATTAAAAATGATGCCCTAACTGCGCTCTCAGCATTACGCCTTGGACTGTAGGCACTGTTAGTAGGCCAAGGGGGCTCAGGTTTGGCATCACTACTATAGCCCCTTATTCGTTAATGAATCCAATGATCTGATACAGTAACATCTGCACCTAAAAATACATTAGGACAGAATGGTTTCCCTCCATCTATCATACATTTAACTAATACCTTAGATACTTCATCGGCAATAGATTCTGGGCATTCTAGATTAAACTCGTCATGGACTGGAACACACATCTTAACAATGTTAAGAAGCTTATGCTCCTTAATCCAATTAAATAGTTTAATAGAGGAAAGTTTAAAACACATTGCTCCCCTGTTCTGAATACGATAATTGATAGACTGCTTTTCAGATGCTGCTTTTCTCTGAAAATATCTCTTAACGTCTTGGACGGTATCACAGCCAGGAGAATCTCTCTTCATTTCTCTGTAATAATTCCAGAACTCTGGGTCATTGAACTTCTTAGAAATCCGCCAGAGGTCATCAATATCATATATATGTGCTCTATGCTTAGTTATGGGATTTAACAGAATATAACCATCCCTCATTACCGTCATTCTACAATAATCTTGATACTGTTTTACTCCAGGGAAACCCTTCATAAAGTTATCATAGATTTCTTGAGCTTCTGACAACGGTAGCCCCTTGTTATTAGCTATAGTATTTGCATCGCCTCCATAATTGATGGCAAATTCAATACCTTTAGCATCCTGTCTTTGGGCATGATATAATTTAGCTATATCCTCTATAGGGCAGTCTCTAGGGATAATATTCGGATAAGACATTTTAGCTACTAGACTATGAACATCCCCACAGCCATGTTCAAATAGTTCAATCATAGCCTCGTCCTTAGATACAGAAGCAATGATTCTACTTTCTTGAGACTGATAATCCGCAGAAATCCACTTATTACCTTTCTCTGCAGTAAAACATGCTCTAGTTTCCTTGTCATGAGGTAAATTCTGTAGATTAAGTTTATATACTCCTCCTCCAGAACTTACTCTAGCTGTATCAGTTCCTAGTGAGTGAAAATCTACATGGATTCTTCCAGTCTTAGGGTTAATTGCCTTCAACCAGTTCTCCCCATAAGTAGAAACCACTTTTGCAGCTTCCTGATATTTTAGATAGATAGGAATAATCGGGAAATCTTTAGCCTGTGGAGCTAGAAGCTTAGCTTCAACAGATTTCTTTTCCTTCTTAGTTTGCTTATCAAATGTCTCGACTTTAATTCCTAGTAATTCAAATAATTTAATAACTTGTTGAGAGCTACTCCAGTTAATTGTACACTTAGGCTTGGTATCAAAGCCATTAAATAAATCACCTTGATTATCTACCTTAGTAAATTGACTTATTACTCTTTTTCTATAAGCTTTAACCTTTCCGTCTGGTGTTTCAAGGTCTTCTTGAGGGCATCGGACATATTTCTCTTTTAGTAGTCTAGCTACTTCATCCTCTATTTCCATAAGGTTATAAAATTCCAATTCTGGATATTTAATATCCCATCCGTCATGCTCATGTCTCTTTTCAGAATCCCATTGAACTACCCAATCGTTTAGTTCTTGCTCAGCATTCTTCAGTTTAACAAGGTCTTTAGCCATCTTATTTCTCCATTTTACGACATCTAAATGAACGCCGCAATGCTTGAAATAAGCAAGACTCTTGATAAACTCACACTCAAGTTTCATAGCAAGATTTAATTCTTGCTTAGCAAGCTCTATTTCTTGTTTTTCTTTAATGTCTTCTAGCCACATTACGTCTCCTGCAGCATAGACTACTACATCTTCAGTAAGACCATCATTTATAATCTTGCCTCGAACAGATTTATCTAAGTCATAGTTTAGATAATTCCATGCAGCTGCTTTCAAACTCATTTCTCTTATATTAGCTGGATAGCCTAACCAAAGTAATTTCTCGGCAATCATACCATCCCAGATATAATTTGGCCAAATATCCTGCACATATAAAAACCCTAAGTCAAACATTAAATTCCATCCAAGAAATACTCTATCAGACTCAAAATAATTCTTTACCTCAGCTTTCTCTTCTGCTGACATAGTTGTCCAGTCAAAGACAACTTGATTTTCTTTGCAACCTAGTTGCACAGTTAGTAACTCCTTAGTATGCGCATCTAACCCCTTAGTTTCAGTATCAAATTGAACTAAAGAAAGAGGCAACAATATTTTCATTGCCTCTTCGAAACTTACTTCTTTGTATTTTGTAGACCCAAATAAAGTTTTATTCCGACTTACTAAATAAATCATGTTGATAGATTTCGATGTTATTTATTTCAACATCTTTGGATTTGAACCTATTATAAATAGCTTCTTCAACTGCACCTTTAATATCATCTTCATCTATTACTTCTACATCTACAAATAACCCTAATTCAACTCCTACTTCTACCTTAACCTTAGTAGGTGGTGGTTCATTGTAAGGTGCTCTAGGGTCATTAGCTGCACCCATTGGATAATTATCTAAAGTCGTCATATGGGTCATAAGTTAAAGGATCAACTACTTCCCAATCATCTGCGTTTATATCTTCACCATCAAAAGGATAGTAAGTACAAGTCCTATCAGAAAAGTCATACATGATAAACTGGTCATGGTATGTAATACCTACACCGTAACTACACATAAGAGCTTTCATATCATCAGGGATAGAACGCATGGCAGGTATTCCATCTCCAGAAATCATTGCAGGTATCTGCATAAATATCACCAGATTGCTCTGAAATACTTTCCTTCTTACTACTTTTCCCTCTTGTAACTTAGACAATATTTCTCCGAATTTCATTACATTAAATTTTTAAGTTGATTAGAAAATCTACGTCTTAATTTAGCTAAAGCTCCCTCCTTTATCTGTCTTATTCTTTCTCCTCCAACACCGTACATATCAGCTATAATTTTAGGATTGACCGGAGCCATTCCTATACCAAATAGCATACAGATTAAATCATGCTCTCTAATTGTTAATTTAGAAAGTAGATTCTCTAGCTCTTTAGTTACATAGCTTTTATTTACTTGTTCGTCAAGGGGATCTTCACCATCTGGAATAATATCACAGACTTGACTGTTTTCTTCATCTCCTCCTATGAAATCGTCCACAGAAACTAACTTATTAGAAAACTGTGCTAGATAGTCAATTTGCTCCCTAGGAATATCAGTCATTTCTGATATTTCTTCGGAACTTGGATTTCTATCATGCGATTGCAAGAATTTATTAGTTGCATCGAGTATACTTATTACCAATAATTGCTGAGACATTGGAAGACGAATTTCTCGTGCTTGCCAATATATAGAATTATAGATACTTTGTCTAATCCACCATACAGCATATGACAAGAATGTAACTCCTCTTTCTGGGTCAAACTTATCAATAGCTTTCATTAATCCTTCATTTCCACTAGAGATTAAATCCATTAAAGGAATACCTCTATTCTGAAATTGCTTGGCGATAGTCACAACAAACCTAAGATTTGATTTTATGACTTGTTCTCTAGCAACATCATCTCCTTTTTGAGCCTCACAAATGAGACGAGTTACCTCAGTACTATCTAAAATCTTATATTTAGATATATCCCTGAGATAACTCGTCAACAGTGAGTCAAAACGGTCTGTGAAAATGATTTTTTTACTCACCTTCTTTTACAACCTGGGCTTCTGAAATTTCATCTTTAGGAGCATTAAGACCAATACGAATAGATAGTACTGATATATATGCTTCCATTGCTTTTAGTTGGGCGACTAGTAAGTCTTTATTAAGGTTGTTAACCTCCTTGAACTTATCCCCTAGGATAAAATCTCTGAGCTTAACAGCACGTTCATTAACTTCGTTAAATTCTCCCAACATTCTTTGAAATACAGCTTGTTCCATTTGATTAATTTTTAATATTTACAAATGAATCTAGACCCGTAGGTTTCAAGGAAGTCCTTTTCTTCCTGTATTATCTCATAAATTCCAACTATTACTAATGACAATACTAATCCTCCAAATATATAGACCAGAATAGTATTAAATATCCAAATATAAAGGTTCATAATTAATATCGTAAGAGTCATCGAGAATAGATACATTGGCGGTCTTTGTCTCGCCTGCATCTAGTAGCCAATGATTTCCTTCGTGGATATGTCCACAAAAAGCATACTTCGGTTTCTTATCTATAATAGCCTTAGCCAAGACCTCATTTCCTGCATTTATGGGAGTAGAACTCCACCTACCAGGTGGAATCATACCACAATCATTTAATGCGGGAGCATCATGACTAATCAATATATCGCAATTTCCTGGGATATGTGAATAGATTTCTTCCAGTTTCTCATCAGAATACATGAAAGCCCAATTACCAAATTCATGGCAGGCCGGAGTTCCATAAATTCTATATACCTTTCCTTCATCACTTAGATAGTCTAGATGAGAATTATCAAGAAATTCAGCTTTTCCTTCTGTAGGAAATTTAATCACAGAGTTATTCCAAAGAAAATCCCTATTTTCAAAAACAAAATCATGGTTTCCAGCTGTAAATACTACCTTCTTACACGGCAATGATTTAATCCAATCTGCAAATACAGTCTTCAACCACTTCTCACACTGTGGCTTGTTTCTCTGCATATAAAGAGGAACAATATCTCCACATATTAAAACAAGTTCACATGGCTCTATATAATCAATTAGAAATCCATGTAAATCACTTATTGCACATATTTTCATATCTTATGAGCTAATCCGTAAACATTTTTAGTCCATCCATTCATATGCCCTTTGTTATTTCCAATAAGGCATCCTTTGTTTGAGTCTATCGCGTATACTTTATGAGTAACGCAAGCGCCTCTAACTTTACAAAATACTACATCTCCAACATTACATTCTTGCCACCTTATAGGAGTGACAAGATGCTTTTCATTGCTCTTATACAGAGGGAGCATTGAATTTCCCGGCTCGCTTGTTATAAACGATTCACCAGCCTCCAATCTCTGTATCTTTCTCAGTGTGTTTGGATTCATCAGAATATTTATTTAGTCCTTCTCTAGTCATATTAGGTACTATACTAATATAAACCTTTTCACCATCACGGTCATACGACCATATATGATTGTCTACTACATAGCTTAGAGATTTATCATATCTAGTATAGTCTAGAATAGCTTCCCAAGTAGCCATGCTGCCAGTAATACTATCCTTTTTATGTTTAGTAGCCCAGTTAAATATCCATAATAAATGCCAAGTTCTGAAAAATGTTATACAAATCATCGGGTCCCATTCGTGTCTGGGACTGTCCCATTTATCCTTCCATCCTAATGCATGAAATCCTATATCTATCACCGGACTATAGTAGTCTCTTCTTATGGGAAGTCCAAATGTCCAAAAGTTCTTTCTAAATAGAAAGTGGGCCTTGGGGCGTTTAAAGTATTTTCTGGCTTTCCACCAGTGATACCATGGATTACGATACTCGTTCCAGCCAGGAGAAAGGAAAGGAATTTTACTATGAAAAAAGTACGACAGCTTGTAACGCAAACTGCCATACTTTTTACTAGTTAAGTACTCTTTAACATTCATATCCTTGTTTTACTAGCTCTTTCTCCATTTCGTCTAAAATATCATCAATGACATAGTCAGTTAGACAATCAGAGTCAGGAAAGCCTAAGTTCCGCAGATGATAATCTATGTTATCTCTCGCTTCATTAAGTATCATCCATCCAGCCTTCAACTTCTCCCTCTTCATCTTCCTTAAGTGTTTTCACCACTTGGTCGATTAACTTAGGGATATTCACATCGTAGTTCTTAACTACCTCTACATTATAACTTATTATCATGCTTCGTCTTCAATATTAGTTTCACCTTTGTCAAGTTCCTTTCCTTCCTTATCTAGGAATTTAAAACATTTAAGCTTAAATGCCTCAGATTTCATATTCTCAATCTTAATAACTATTCCCTCATGAGGCACTTTGTTATCGCAAGATGGCGAAGTTCGCTCCATATAGAATCTAGCGTCGTTAGCTAATTTCTCCATGAAATTTTCGTTCCAGTGCTCAGCTTCGTTAAGTTCTGGATATAAGCTATTGGCAGTACCATAATACCACTCTTCCACTGGGATAAGACCTACCTTAGCACACCATTGTTGAACTTCCCTAGCACTAAATTCGTGAACTACACCATCAACATTAGTTAATGTTACACGATATATTCGCACTTTAAAGTGCTTTTCATGAGTATACTGTTCTCCTTCTTTAGGAGGTATACAGCCATAGTCATAATTCTTTTGGATATAGCCACCATTAGGTAAGAAACCAACGATTTCATAATATGCAGTCATACCTTTAGACAAGCAAGGTTTAACTATTTTATCAGCTTCCGCCCAAACGTCACACCCGTAGAATCCAGGAGTAACATTCTTATTATAGAACTGATTCTTTATTACCGTTCTAGAAGCATACAAATAGTCATACTTATTGAACTCTTCTCCAGTAAGCCATTTAGCGATTTTCTGTTTCCAGTTCAGGTCTTGTTTACAAAGCACATAAGCTGATATACCAGAAGTTCCGTGAATTTTCTCAGTAATACTGATTAAATCATTTGGATGAATTACATTAGGATATTTCTTAATAAGAGTTGTGTCGTAGTGGAATCTAAATTGTTCATCAATGACCTTGCTGATTCCTTTGACCTTCTTCGTTTGGTTGTTACGTGGTGTGCCACCTTGTCCTTGCTGTCTCTTAGGGATGTACTTCTTGTTAATCCAAAATTCTTTGCCTTCATGTTCTACAATATCAAATTCAGTTCCTACTTCAATTTCTATCTCTTTATTAGTTACGGACATTATGTAGTTTTGGAACTGTATAATGGGCATAATAAAACCTTCCGACAGTTCATTTTTAAGTCTAATAGCTTTGACTCTACCATTGTCTTCAAACATACCAGTTTGTTCTGGGTCGTTGTTCAACTCCTTATGTCTATACAAGTTGCAATACCTTAGAAAATCAGGATTAATGCAACAAGCAGTTGGGAAATAAACATACAATCCTGGCTGGGAATCAATACCAGTAATAATGTTAAATCCATCGATGGTGCAACACTTAAGTCTAGTTACTTCTGGGTTACTGTGTTGTCTAAAATTCTTAATTTCTACAATCTTTGCCAAATAATTGACATTGGCTTTCTTACTTTTTAATAACTCCATTTCTTATATTTTTAAAATGGTTCTTCAGTAGTTTCTATAAATTCACACATAAAGTTAGCATATACTTGAGCCTGAATCTCATTAAATTCATTATTGTAATAGAACTGGAAAACATGAAACAGCTCATGATAAAATGTATTCCTAAGCTGTTCATCACTCATAGAGACGTTTCCTTCATATTCAGACTTTACTGTTCTCGCCAATTTAATAGTGTTAGTAGCATCACAAAAATAACCGTAATCGTTATTTGGAAGAGAATCTTCTATGATTACGGTTATTTCTTGATTAGCTATTTTAAACTTGTCTGGGAGCTTTCCTCCATTATTCAATTTCATCATAATACAGTTTGTACAGACTATTTAAATAATCCACAAACTCCTGTTTGTTTTCAAAAAGATTATCTACATCAGGAAGCTCTACCTTATTCTTTCTTCCATCGTTGTCATAATATTCTATACGTATCTGAGATACGCTATGGCACATGATATCACACATTCCAGCGAATATCAGAGTATCATTTTCAGATAGATACTCCGACAACCAAGGAAAATCTTTGTTTTCATCTACATGGTGCCCATATCCTGCAGAGTTCCATCCTTTCTCAGAAAATCTTCCGGAATACTTACTAACATATGATAAAACCAATAGGAGAAGTTCGTCTTCTTCAAACGATTCTTTATCAAATTCAATAGTATCTCTCATGTAATCACCATCGTTTGCGTCACATTCTACATAAACTACATACAGCTCTCTATTATTCGGAACGATAGAATATTTAGCTTTCTTTAGAATATCAAATTTTTCGTATTTCATCGCGTATCAAGTACAATAAAATTATCACACATTTTTATAACATTTACTTTAAGCCCTCCTTTCAAGGCGCGAGTATCGCACACTTCATATTTCTCTTCAAGAAGGGCTGCATTCTCTTTGGTTATTTTTACCCAATAAACCCCGTTTTTCTGCTTAGAGCCATTCCAGATTAGATGATTAACTAGCCAAATATAGCGTTTTTCTACATCACTCATTTTCAAAGAAGTTTTTCAATGTCTCATATAGCGGCCTAAGCTCATCTGCATAATACTCCAACTCTAGACCTTCTATGTACGAGGCTGTATGATACACAAAATTTTCCGTATCCTGTTCCAGATAATTCCACATATCTTCGATGTCAGACTGCATTAGTTCAACGCTGTCATCGTCTAATCGAATACTTAAATACATAATTAATAATTTATTATAGAATTATAGATTTTATCTGCTTCTTCCTTAAACTTAGCAACTATATCATTGGAATTAGAGAACTCCTCAAACCATATACGTCCATATGGTAATTCACTAACAGCCATAGAAGCAACTTCTGTTCCATCTATCCAGTTCTTGAAATACACACTACCTATCTCTATACCTTTATAAGTAATACGTCTAAGCTTAGATATTTCGGATATACCCTTAGATTCCTTATATAATACTTGTAAGTCACTCCTATCCTGTTCAGAAGCTTCACTGAGCTTTCCTATTTTACTTAGAATAGCTGATATTTTGTTTTCTGCCACAGCATCTTTGTAGTATCTTACCATATACGCATTTTCAAATCTAGGAGCCTCCTCTACATTCTGTATAGGTATTTCTGAGTTTTCTATAAAAACATCGTCTAGGTAAGATAGATAAACATTACAAAGCAGTTTAGAATCCTCGATTTCTGAAGGACAAAGAAAAACATAAGCTTTAGTCTCACCTTCTTCAATCTTGTGAGATATATTCATAAAGCCTATCTCATAGATACGGCATTCGTCGGGAACTTCTAACTCTAGGTTAGAAAAGTTCCCATCGTAGTAATATTGCCTATACTTAATCTTCTTCATAAAAATTGATTTTAAAAGTATTTCCAGCTATATAGTATTTGCCTTGATGATAGCAGTTGTCCCACTTATCATGTACTTCTGACTCTAGAGACTTTGGAAGATACAGCTCGTGTGATTGCCCGAATCTATTTGAGCTGTTGCCAACTATATTAGCGATAACTAAAATAATTATATCTTCAGCGCTCATTCTTTAATCGCCTCCATTCTTCCAAAAATCCTTTTGGGTAACGCCAGTCTGATTCGCAAGTGTATACTCTAGAGAACTTGATATGCTTGCGAAGTGTACCACACAATGTATCGTTAACTTCATCAAATAACTCATCTTCGTCCTCACAGTATAGATAGTCACTAGGCTGCAGTTCGAATACTCCTTCACTAAGACCAGATATAACAAGCGACACATCAAATTTGTACTTACTCATAATCGCGAATACATTTTAGTACAGGTTGCAATGGAGTACCTTCATCAGATAGATAGAAGTACTTAACAGTAGCCATCTTTCCTATCAGCTCCTTAAGTCTTTCCCTATATTGCTGTTTAAGTTCTCTAGAACCCATTGGTTTAGCTTTAAATTCTATACCATCTTCTGTTATTAGCGTAAAACACATATCTTCTTCCCGAAGACCTTCTGATAAACCAGTAATTTCAAACTCTGCATCTTTGTAGAATTTAAATTTTAGCATATCATTAGTACGCTTGCCGAAGCCATACTCTTTATCTGGATTTCTACATACTACTCCTTCCCAACCTTCTGAAACATATTGGTTGTGCAGTTTCATAATATTCTCGTACCCAGAGACCTTTTCCTGCGGGACTATTTGCAATTGTAACTCACCCTCTTCCCAATCTTTATCTGGATTAAATCCAAGATTAAGTTCTTTCTGAAGCTGCTTAAGAATTTCAAGCCTATCAGAGAACTTCATACTAGGAATCATTATATCGTAAACATAATATTCAAGCCAGTCGCAGTCAACTGCGTTTTTCTCAAGACGAGCTGCTCCACTGATTTGTTGGAGACTTTTACCATGTCTATACAACTCTCCATCAAGAATGTAAGTGGGATGATTCCTGAAGAACTCAAGCAATCTCTCATTGTTTCGGATATGGCTTGTTGAATAGTCATAATTCCCCCCACCTCTGGAAGCAGATAGAATCTCACCGTCCTTATAGTAGAAGGAACACCTAACTCCATCAATTTTTCTGCTAGCATACCAATACTTAACCTTATTGATTGAGGATTCCTTAACTTTATCTGCAGATTTTGCAAGCATGTGCTTTGCAAATCCATTCTGGTCGGTTTTAATGTCTCCATAAAATTCTTCCAATTGAGTTTCGCTATAAGTTTCGGGATCGTTCTCTAGCTCCTTGTAACCCTTATCTAAATATTTCTTAAGCTCAGACTTAAACTGCAACTCAAGTTGTTCTCTATGCGTTCTACCAGCTTTTCCTTTAGTAATGACTATTTCTGGTTGCTCTGTCATCTTTCCATGTAGCTGTCCTGTAACTCTATTAATTACAAATCCAGCTTTTTCTTCATCCCACTGCTCTGTAGTAGATAAATATACAACTCTAAACTTGCCAGTTGAGGCTTTGCTTAACAAATATTTAATCATGAATAGTTACATTGAGGTTATCGTAGATAATATCTTCAATATCACTAAGAGTTCCGTAGTAGGCATTTTTTATTGCTTGTAATAATCTTTCGTCAGAACAAGCCTCCTCCTCTTGCAGTTCGAGAAACTCTAGCAGATCATCTTCATGTAAATCTTCCCCTAATACAATATTTTTGTGTACTGTAATAGTGACTACTTTCTTTTTAAGTTCTTCTAGTGTCATTTCTGGTAGTCCTTAACTAAGTTCCACAAATCATCAATCGTATCAGTAGGAATTATATTTCCGTCTTCATCATAAGCTTCATTAGGAAGACTATTTTTGAATAGTCCAGGCTTCTCAAACAACCACCAATTAACCCAGTCCACTCCTTCATCAGAGAACAATTCCGGAAGTACTGTATTTAAGAATCCCCAACCGAGTTCGGATATAGGAAGTTCAAACAAATCAATTCCAAAATTAGACCATCTATCCAATTCCTTAGAATAGTTCTGGGCATTTTCAATAAGCTTTACAAATCCTTCTTTAGTCATAGTAGTAATTATTTTAATATTCTTTTTTGTAATATCTGTCTTCCAATCGCACTCCTCGGCTGCTATCTTAAATGATTCCTCTAGGTCTCCACTTTCCATATACTCTGCAATTAATATATCAGTGTCTACATCGTATTTATCAACAATTCTTTCAGTGACTATCTTAACTGCAACACCTTCGAGTTCGTCATAGATAACATCTTCCAACTTACTCATTAATTCATCCCATTCATCACTTAGTTTAGCTGTGGTAGACTTGCTGTCTTCTTCTCTCATAGCTTCTTCGAGTTCTAATATTTTAGACCTCAATTCCTCTTTAGTCATGGTGCTTTTAATACATTTTTAACAACAATTTCCTTTTTCATCTTACCAAATTGCTTCTCGATTTCTTCTGGAATATTCACTCGTATATCCATTAGAGAAGTTAGATACTTGACTTTGTCTCTTGTATCATCAATAAAGTGATAATTAGTTTTGATTTGATTACTAATGTCCTCAACTCTCCGCATGAGACAAAGTATTAGGGCTAAATTACATAACCCCAATACCATTAATATCCATATCATACTCCGGTATGTCCAAATCCCCCTTCTCCTCGTTCAGTGGAAGGTAATTCTTCAACAACTTCCCATTCTATAGTTTCATGCTTAGCAATAACTATTTGGGCAATTCTTTCTCCATCAGTAATTCTAACTGGGACATTGGAAGTGTTCACTAATACAACTCCAATCTCTCCTCTGTAGTCAGCGTCAATGGTTCCAGGTGAATTAAGGACAGTAAGTCCCAATTTTAGTGCAAGACCGCTTCGTGGTCTAACTTGCGCCTCGTAACCCTTAGGTAAAGCTATAAACAATCCAGTCGGAATCAAACATCTACCTCCTGGCTTTATTTCAATAGTAGAAGCAACGGGAATACTAGGAACTCTTCTATCAGTAAGATTTCCTTCCTTGTCTACCACAAATGGACCATTTGGATCTTCAATTTTACTAATAGCTACAACATCAGCATCGAAAAAGAATTTCTCAGGCTTATTGTCTACTAACTTAATTCTACTAAAGTCTCCTCTAATATCCATACCTGCTGATAAGGGAGTTTCATACTGAGGAAGTTGATGTCTTGATTTATTAATTATGAGTACTTTCATGTAATAAAATAAATTCAGTTAAATAAAATCTTGCATCTATAACACACTTAGGAACTAGTCCTTCTAGGCTTAAATTAGATCTTAGGGCATCTCTTACAACAGTAGCCGATATACCTTCTTCTACCTGTTCTCTTGCCATGAGAGTCATTGATATATAACCCTTCAGCATAAACTTTGGAAACCATGTTGTAATAATTTCGTATCCATCGCTATAGTAGATATTAAAATGGGACTCTTTTATAATACTAACTATGTTAGCATATAAATAGAATCCCCAATCCTGAGAGTTATCAGACTCATCAGTCAAATCATTAAGAGGGTGAATGATACATCTACTAAGTAAACCTTCGTCCTCTAAGGCAGTTTCTAGTAATTTTATCCTAACCTTTATAGGAATAGGATTACGCTTGTTTACTTTATCAGCACTACCAACTAACAAAAGAACCTTATCGTTCTCTGAACAAGCTTTTTTAATTAAAGCTAGGTGCCCATTGTGAATGGGCTGAAACCTAGCTAAAATAACTCCATATTTCATTTCTGATCTTTTGGTTTTATCTCTGTTGTTTTAATTATTTCCCTAAAGTCGAGCAATTTCCAGTTCTGCCTCTTATACTTCTTATGGTCTTGTGAAAAATCTTTTAAATCAGATTTGTTACAGAACAAAGCAAAGGCATAATCAACAATAATCTCAGAAATCTTTTCATAATTCTGTTCCTTGTTTGTAGTCAGGTTGAGAATTACATCATCAATCTCTAAGTCTGGACAATTATACTTAGCTGGAATATAATTTTTGTCGTTGTAATATACACAAACGATGTTAGTAAATTTTCTTATCATACACTTAATTCGTAGAGTCTTATTGGAGTAAATTCAAATATAAACCACTCTCCATCTGCATCCTGGAACATACTAGAGTCCCAATCTATCATGGTAATTCTCTGTATTATCTTAGTCGGCTCACTATCAATAATTAGAGGAAGCCCAACCTTAAACGCTCCAGTTATCCCTTCGTACACTTTACCAGCGCCTGACCTATGACTAACTTTAATCATTCCGTGCTTGGAGTGCAAGAGATTTTCTTCTTCTTCAGTAAAGTCCTTGAAGATATTCTCTCCAAGTCCTTTTATCAGAAGTTTCTTCCTTTCAATAATATCTTTAACCTTCAATTCTACCATACACTACAGGATTATTTAATGCTTTCATTATCTCTTCTATGGTACAAGTATTAGCTTCACTGTAGAATGCCATTACTGGAGCTGCATCATTATCAATTAATACAGCAAATGGAGTATGTCTAGCGCTAAAACCTCCCTTAAGCTTGAAGGCGTTTTTACGTTCCTTAAACAAGCCTTCATGGTAAGTTTGTAATTCTACTAAAGGATATTTAGAAAGAACCTTTTTTAATTCGTCAACCAGATGTTGACTGTTATCATCATATGCAACCTTAAGAATCATTTCCAAAAACGTGATGTTATGTCTTTAACTATGGGTTTCCCACAGCTATTATCTATATGAAGCATAACTTGATTAGTTGTCTTACTATTTAAAGGCCCGTTTTCTTCAATATATGGACCTAGCTTGATATAATCGAAATGCTTCATATTCACGTGCTCTGATAGTTCTTGTCTACCTGAGTACCATGCCACTTTTAAATTCGGATAATAATCTTTAACAAAACTAGCTAACACATTTACTAAGTGAGGGTCAGAATCCCCTCCCATAAATGCTATACACGAAATACCATCTGTAATTAGTTCGTCTAGATGAATAATGTAATCATCAGAGAACCCCTGCGGATATTCAATTAATGGTTTACCTATATCTTCGGCTAGGTATTGACTATGACATCCTTTACAATGACAAGGACAGTTAGATATATTTATAGCTAATGTAATCTCATCCGGAATTTCCTGAAAGACTACTCTGGCATCAACATATTTAAGCATACTCCTCAATCTTTTTAGTTTCTGTATCTAATATAAAAGGTCTTCTTACGTCTAAGCAAGCAAACTTGTCAGTAATAATGGGTTCTGATTCCAATTGAGTATGCCCAAATATTTGATAATATGTAGACTCTCTATCTCCTTCTCTGACATCGCTCCATACCATACTGCCTGTATTAGACCACCCTCCTCTCATACGAGATACTTCCCATAGGAAGCCAACTAGAAAGTCCTCAGGCTTAGTAATTAGGTCAGTAATAGTAAAATCCATACTCTTTAACCAATCATTAGTAACTCCAGCATGAGTATATAGAATACCTTCCGAGAAGTATTTGAGTTGGAATAGAGACTTGAAATTCTCAAACATTTCCTTAATTAGCTCTGCATTAGCGTAATCATACCTAGAAGCACTTCCGAAATCATAGCAATAAGCACAGTCGTGATTTCCAAGGAGTAGTATTACCTTATCGGGATTATCAACTTTGAATTGGATAATCTCTTTAAACTCCTCTATCGCATTCTCTCTAGTAATACCTTCATAACCATATGGGTCGAGGTAGTCCCCTAAAAAGACTACCTTATCCACACTATTAATCTTCTCTTTTGCTTTTCTCCAGAATGGTCTACCGTGAACATCTGGAATAATTAAAACTTTACTCATACAACTTTATCAATTCTATAATGTGCTTTTTCATCGTATTTCCACGCATTACATCTTTCTTTATTTCCTCTACAATAATACCCGAAGTCTGCACAAGTCAAGCAATCTTTACATAAGTTTTCTTTAGCATATTCAAGATATATTTGTTTCTTCGTCATTCCCATAAAATACTAAGGTATAAACGGTTCTATCAACTGAGCATCCAGGTCCTGCAAAAGTTTTAGCTTGTCTAGATACTATATGAGATAGATTAAAATGTTTAATAACTTGCATTTCATTAAGGAACTTCTCCAGCTCAGCAGCTGTTCCTACAAACTCTTCTATTTTATACATTTTTTGAATATGTTCTTCTTTCAGCTTCTATTCTTCTATCCTTACCAAAAGCAGTGATAGGTCTTAGATAGCCAATAATTCTGGTATATTGAGTAATATGTTCACTTCCACATTTAGGACATACCTTAATGGGAGCTTTCACAATATGTTTACAATCCTCGCACTTACTATTAGGAATATTGAACGTGAAGTAATTAGTTCCTTGCTGAATAGCAAAGTCTATAAGCTTCAAGTATTGCTCCTTAGACAGATGTTCCTCCAAGTTAATGTGAGCTGCACTACCTCCATCTGTATACTGATAAGTCTGCCTTCCATGAAGTATAAACTTATCCAACACTGATGTATCATCATGGGCATTATAGAAGTAACTATTGTATAGATTCCTATCTTCAGGAACCCAATAGCCATCTGCTTTATCCCATTTATAATTCTTACCACCAAGTCCCTCTGCTGGAACGACTTCAGAATTAAATAAGAAGGGGCGCTTTTTGTCATGGATAGAATGAAGTTTATTCTGCTCTTTTATTGTTCCAAGTATGAGCTGTAAAAACTCAAAATATTCTGGATTATTAGATACCTTCATTCCTAAGAACTCAGCAGCTTCATTCAGACCATTTAGCCCAATAGTACTATATAGGTCTTTGATGTTTATATAACCTCCATTTGAAGAAGCAAACATCTTCTTATCCTCCCACTCATAGAGCATGGTCTTATAGGTAATGTGATACTTGTATACTCTCTCTAGAATATCTATTAGATATTTTTTGAGTAGGGCAACATTATCTTTACAATGCAAGAGATTTTTGTCTCCATCTTCACTCCACCAAGTAGTTTCTTGTCTAGCCCAATCTTGGACAATTCTGTTAATATTCAGAGTAATAACATTACAAGAACCTGTCTTTACACCAGTCATACCAGAGGTAGGACTAAATGTATTTTCAGCTAATTCATTACGAAGACGACAACAAGATGCAAGACTATCTGCACTGTCTGAGATATAGGTAAAGAAACTATGACCTTGAGAATACATTTCTGCACATAAGTCTTTATAGTTCTTATCTATAATGTCTTTACCGTCATGCACCATAGCAAAGGTTTCTACTGGAAATGTCAGAACTTGTTTCAAGCGAAGTTTATTAAACCAAGACATGAACAATCTCTGTAAAGTATCAATTGCTACCCATTCTGGCTTAGTTCCGTCTGGATAGTAAAATTCTCCAAATAGAGATTCAAAATAGGTCTTATCGTAGTACGAAACATTAGTAAAGGGAGATTGATAACTTCTGTTTCCAGCAGGTTGATTAATTCCCCAAACAAACTGTTTAAAAGCTTTAAGGATGGAGTCTTCGATAGTTCTCTTAATAAGAGAATGTTCCGAAGTACATATACAATCGAGCTTCTCATACCACTTTTCTCCGTATTCAGCAATAATATAATAGTTAAGTGCAATAAAATAGCTACCTACAGCAACTGCTCCTTTACATTGAGAAGACAATAGAAATACTAAGTTAGTAACCTGTCCACTAAATGACTGCAAATCGTTAGGAGGGCCAGGAGTAACTCCATCAATATTACCTACTCCCTCTAACATTAGAGGATATAACGAGACTGCCATACAATACTGTTTAAGTACTGACGTAGAAGCCTCATCGTGAGTATAAATAATATGACTGTCTAGGTCTCTAGAATATTGAGAAGAGAGTTCGGGATAAAGAAGCTTTAATTTCTTCTTCATACGATAGCGCTGAATTTCTCTGTTCTCGCGCTTTCTATCCTCACTCTCTAATGTAGCAACGTTCTTAGATACAACGTTAGCATTTCCATCTGTTTCAGATGAAGTAGCTGCATTTTCGGAACTATTAATATAGTTATCTTGATAACTAATCTTAGCTATGATTTCTCTAAGTCTAGATTGTTCACTTCTATACTGAGAATATGCTGAGGCTACATCATCGTAACCATAGTCCCTCAAGGTTTCTATTACTACGTCCTGAATCTCTTCTATAGTAATGCCGTCCCATAAATGCATATCAGCCACCATAGCTGTAATGACTTCTTTATTTTCTTCAGGACAGCAAGCATTAAATGCTTTAGATATTGCTTCTACTATCTTATTACCGTCAAATTCCTGTAAACTTCCGTCTCTCTTTACTACTTGCATATCAAATACCCATTACGTCCTTAATTAACAATGTCTTCTCGAATTTATTTACTAAGTCTCTCTTATCCTGGGTAATCAAGTCAGTAAATGCGTTATACACGGTAAATCCATCTACAACATTGTCTGTTGTATAATACTTAGATTTTTCATCATAAAACAAATCTTTATAAACATCAATCGGAGCAGATTCAGCTAATTTTACAGAACCAAATCCCATGTTGATTTTAGAATTGATGCAGTTGTCAACCCAGTGACCTAGGCTAGCATATATATCATCTTTCTTATACTCCATCTCTGAAAGTTTCTTAAGCATTAAGTTGGTTTCATCTGTCATCGACATAGCATTTCTTAAGAAGCTATAGTTAATAGCAGATTCTGGCTCTAGCTCAGAAACATTTAACATTTCTGGATTAAATACACACAAGTTTAGACAAGCCATATTTAAAGCTCCTACATAGAACTTAACTAATGGTTTACGAGTATCAAGGGCATAAATCATACTAATTACTCTTTTATGATTATCCCAAGCATATTCGTCCGGCAAAACACCTTGAATCCAAACTCTATTGTATATTACATCATCAAAATTAATCTCCCCATCTTTAGTAAGCGATATTTGGTCAGCAGGCTTAGCATTAATGATAAAATTATCAGTCATTTTAGATACTCTGTCTATAAACGGAGTTACATAGGCTTCAGTAGTAAAATACTCTTTATCCTTAATTCTAGTTGCTTTCCCTTGCATCAATTGTTCAATCGTCAATTCCATATTTAAACATTATTATAGTAAATCTCCTTTAATAGGAGGTCTAATCTAAAGTGTTCATCCAATTCTTTAACCCTATGCCTTAGAGAATACATAGCTAATTCTGCAAAACTCTCTAATTCTGGTTCTTTGTATGCTTTGGAAGGTGAAACTCGAAAATATTTGCGCCATAAAGGTTCAAATTTTTCCATTAGAGTATCTATTTCTCTTCTCGGAATGTAGCAAAAATACCTTGCCGAATCGAGAAATACTCCATTGAAATTATCTACTCCTAAATGAGTACTAGTATCATAATACACGTTTCCTAAATACATCATAGCCTGTAATAAAGACCTATGTACGAAAACAGAGTTAATACCTATATCTCTTTTAGTTTCTTGAAGAATCCAGAACTTGACATTCCGGTTTTCGTCATAGAATCTAACTATTCCATCTGTAGGTTTTCCCGCGATGGATTCTTTTCTTCCGATTATTAGAGGATTAACTAAGCTAAAATAGTTATAGAAATGATTTTCTATTACATCTTCAAGCACACAACCTCTGTTTGTATAGAAATTAATTCTAATCTGAAGTCCTGTTATAGGAGTAAATTCCATTTAATTGTTAATTAGTTGTTGCACTTCCATAATTAAATTACGTTTAATATCTATTAAATATTGCTTATCTCAAAATAAAAAAGGAAGACCACCCTTAGGCAATCTTCCTTTTAAACGTATATCTTTCAAGAAATTAGGCTTCGATACCGAAAGCTAACCAAGTACCATTCTTGGTATTCTTAGAAGGAGTATATTGTGCAGTTGCTACTACTGCCTGTCCTTCAACAACATCCTTAGTTTTCACCAACTCAGCATTTCCTTTATACTCACCGCTCTTATACAATTCTTTGATTGCGTTCTTAGCGTCAGCTTTGTTAGTATTAACTTGGCAAACAACAGTCTTAGTTTCTTTGTCAATCCACTTGTAGAAAGTCCTAAACTTACGCTTTCCGTCACCTTTAACATCGTCAACCTTGTACGGACGCTCACGAGTGTCTGCAACAGACGATTCAATAGTAATCAGATAACCAGCACCGGGGCAGTTCTTGCCTTTCTTAGCGAGATATTCAAGCATAAACTCTTTTACATCACGCTCAGTAATACCCTTAGTCTGTTTAGCTTTCCAATTTTTGTAAGCCTGAGTTGCATCACCATTTACGTGGAATAATGTGCTTTCAACTTGTGCGATTGCTGCTTCTTTGCTTTCTGCTACTACTTCTACTTTCTTAAAATTCAAAATCGTTGTACTCATAATAAATAAAATTTTTAAACATAAATCATTAACATATAATCTGAAATTATTTTTCCGTATCTAATCAGTATTGTTTCCCTTACTGATGTAATCAATTATACTACATCATACATAGAAACCCTAATCTTCAAATGTTAATTTTATGTTAAAGGACGTTAAAATCCTCTTAACTAAAAATCTCTTAAAACGGTACATAATTGTCGAGCAAAATCTGGAGCTGTTTGGGCATATCTTTCGGCTTAATACCAAAGTCAAGAAAAGTGGTACACCCATACATTAAATCCTCACAGATAGCCCCTAAAGACTTCAGAAAGGTATTTTTTTCTCCTTCCCTAAAATCTTTTCCGACTTTCAATAAAACATCATAACACGTTACCTTTTGACCTTTTTTCTTTAACTCATTAGTTATATAACAAGTAAGAGCAATACAGGCTAGTTTATCACCCATATTGCTCCCTAGGTAGTTTAAGGTAAAGTATTTTGAGTAAATTGATGACAATTGTTCAAAGCTGATATTTTGAAGGTCGTTCATCAAGAGAATAGTCTCTATAACCTATCTGATAGGCTACATACTTCAAAAGAGTCTTGAACTCATGAAATCCTTGTCGCAATTCCAAATAAGTAACTGGCCTAACCTTACTATAAAAGTTCGGAATGGTAGAAACTACTAAGTAATTAGCTTGCAATTTTGGATTCTCCAAGTTATAGAACTTTTCAGCACACAACTTCAGAAGGTATAAATACATCGCAAACTCCCTACTATAGTGATACTTATTGATATTGGTATCAATTTCACTAACGATTTTTCCAATCGTCTTAATATCATTCACTACAATAGTGTTAGTTTCTGTATCTATTGTATAATTATCTAGTTTGGACTTCAGGTGTAAGATAAACTTTTTTCCATTAGGGCAGGTCGCCTCCACGTCCAATAAAATAGCTTGCTCATTTTCAGAAATAGGTGTTTTAGTTATCCCTTCAGGATGTAAAAGTTTCTGCACTTGCTTATTGCTATTTAATGCTGATACACAAGACTTTACGATTTCTAGTGATTTGTTGTCAAGATATATAATTTCCTTATCTTGTGTTAAATCAAATTCTTTTAGCTGTCTATTCTTCCAATAGTTAGTAGAAGCTTCAATCACAGATTTAGCTAGTTCCTTGGTAAGCTTTCCCTTATAATATTCGACCTTGTCTGATGCTTTCTTTACATCGTCAAATGTCACTTCTCCTTTTAGAAAAACGGGATAGAGTTCATTAGCCATTGCTCCTAACTTTGCAGTAGGTTTACCAATGTCTTCTGACAGTTCAAAACTATCTGGCTGTAGCACCAATTCGTGTACAGCACTTCCAAGTTCCAGAGCAGAAGAGAAAGTATTTTTAAACCCAGTAAAGAATTTATCTGGATTACCATCCTGCCGAGGATTAATTAATCCTAAACGGGAATTACTAACGTATCCACTGTACTGTTCAGAAAAATATACCTTATCACTTATCTTCTCCAATCTTAGTGTGTCTAGCAGCGGCCTAAGCTTGATATCTTTTAATTCCATCCTAAAGTTGCTAATTCTAATTCATATGCAAATCTAATTTCGTCAATATCTAAACTATAAATGCGGAATAAAGGATCTCCATTCTGGTTATGTGGCCTATCTATTAGCAATGCTGGAAGTCCAGAGTTTATTGCCATAGTCACATTACTAATACTGTCGTCGATTAATACATCGCATTTGCCTTTTATCAAGTCAGCCTTGTTTCCGTGCTGATAATACATTTGATAAATAGGTCTTATGGGTAAATTGTATTTAGCTAGACAATTTCGAGTATAAGTTTTACTGTTAATTCTTTTAGTCGCATAAATATGCGGCTCGAAATTCGGCTTTTCTAGCAAGGGTAAATTTTCCCAAAACTCCTTGTTGTAGCGAAGACTTACTACGTTTCGTGTAATTACGTGCTCGACTAAATCTGATTCTCTAGGGAATAGTGTTTTATATGCTCCCCAGAAATCGAAGATTGTGTCATCCAAGTCTAACGCTATCCTTAATGAATTACATAAATTCATTTATCTCAGATACGTCTCCTAAATATATTCCATGTTTTTCAGCAAGTTCTATACAGAAATCATCATAATCCAGAAGATCATCTAAATCGTCGTATTTATTTATATACATACTCTTTATTTTTTCTTCACAATCCTCGTAGCTTCTAGCTACCACTTTACCAATTCTACAGACTTCATCTGTATGCCATGGAAATAAATATGTGTTCATAACTCGATTACTTCAATAACATTTAATCGCTTCTTAATTAAAAGTTCAAGGTCTTCTCTATCCACGTAGACAAAGTGACTCTTTTTCAAATCAGATAATGTAGAGTCAAATTCTAGAGAAAATGCTTCCTCAGTTCTCCAATTCTTCTTAGCTGTCCTCAAATAGAGGGCATACTCGTCATCAAAGTCATTAACTACACAGTTCTTAATCGTAGGAATTGGACCTTTAACTATTAACTTTTTCATTTCTTAAGCAATTCATAAAAATATTCTATAGGTATTACAGCTACTTGACCCACGCTAGGTGCCCCGTTCTTTCCTGCCTTCTTCCAACATATACAGAACGGTTTAGATTTATCACTACAAGCGTCCCTAATGTCAAAATAGTTTGGCATATTTTGGGTAAACTTGGCTTGGATATTAACTGGAAGTTCATTGTTCATATCAACAATATCTATTTTGTCAGCATCAGCCAGTTTGTTCTGGCTTCTACTAGATACACATCCTTCATATCCAACATCTCTCAATTTATGAATTATTTCTAACTCATATTGAGAACCTTTTTGTTTACTTTTCTTCGCTTGCTTACTTCTTCTAACTGCAGGATCTGCCCATTCAAAGGTAATTCCATCTTTCGATTTAGCTCCAGAGCCAGGTTTATTAGCCCTAGCTTTAATAGAGTTTATCTCTAAGCCAGTTACTTCTGAGGCTTCTTCTATAGTTTCGAAGGTTTTCTTTTCTCCATTTTTAAATGTAGCTGTAACACTTATATTAGTCTACTTTTTCATTCCGTTTATTCTATTTATTTTTTCATTAACTTTACATCTCTAGGGTTTCTCTAGTCAATAACGAGTTGCTCATTTATAAAGTCCAATAAGTCTTGTGTATTTACACACGCTCCGGCTGGAAGCTCACACCTATATACTGTCTGTCTAGGAAATTTGGATATTAGTGCTTCTTCGTCTCCAGAAATAAAGTTTTCTCCAGTATCATTAATTACTACGTAAAATACCATTTCTTTTAAATTTGTCAATAGTTAACTTAATCAACTCCTGAGTAGCTTTTCTTCCATAGTCCCTATAGTAATCACTTATATCCTTAGCTCCTGTGTTTCTGGGAATCATTGATACGATTAATTCTGGATGTTGTTTCCTAATCTTATTAGTAAAACGAACTCCAGTTAGGTCATTATCATATAGCAACACAATGTATTTGAATCTCTGCTTTAATTCTTCTAAAACTTTGTCAGAAACAAACTGAGTCTCAGAGTTGGGAGCTATAGCTGGTATTCCTAAAGAATATAAACACATTACATCTTTCATAGACTTAGTTATTACTACCAGTTTTCCAGTCTTAGCTAATTGTTTATAGCCTTGAATAGTCTTAGTAGAAACATTACCTATGAATCTAAACTCCTTTCGTTTTGGCATATAAATACGCCATTGCTCGATGTTCTCTTTCTTCCCAAAATAATATCCATAGATAGGACTATGTTGGGCAGACTGTGCATATATATTTCCATTTAAGAATACAGTACTACAACTGTATACCTTAAACCTATGTAGAATATCTTTAGTAATACCAAAGCTTCCCCACCACTTCAACTCAGGTTCTGAGAACTCCTTAGCTTCTATTTGGATGAAGGTTTGTTTTTCTTCCTCAAATTTCGGCTGGATTTTTACTGCAATCTTCTTTACAGGAGAATCCTTAGTATATCCAAAGTCCTTAGCTATAATCTTTAAAGCAGTGTGATAGTTACAATTATACTTTTCCATAACTACCCCTTCGAATGTCAAACATTTTCCGGAAGCAAAGTCCTTAAAATATAAGTTTCCAGATTTTCCTCTAAAAAAGCTGCAGGTGACATGACTGTCACTACGCAAAGGAGACTTGAACAGTCCTTTCTTAACTGGAATACCCAGATAATAAGTCATGTAAGTCTCCTCATTGTTCTTAGATAGAAGAAATTCCTTAGTAATTTTGGGTTCAAAAGTATAATCAAACATAGTCACTAAGGAATTTATGAATTACTCTACTAACAAATCATTATAGCAAGTTGTCAAGATCGAAGTCATTTCCTAGTGCAGCATCTACACCGGCAACATCTGCAATCGGGTCTTCTGACTTCATTTCGGTAGGCTTAGCTTTCAGATACTTCTGACGTTCTCCCTCCTCATAGTCAGAGAAGAACAGCTTGTCACCAATATAGTTATCAGAGATGAACGACTCACCTTGTTTGTTAATACCTACGATACGAGGTATATCAGCAACTACTTTACCATCACGGTTTCTACCAATCAACTTCAACTTAGTCTCTGTACCTTTAACTTTTTCAGTTATAGTAATCAGAGCCTTAGCTACATCATCGAAGCTCTTAAATTTAGAGCTAGCTGCTTGCATCTTTTCGAATCCTGCAGGGTTAAGAACCTGCGCAGTCTGTTTAACTACAGCCATCAAAGTTTCGAAGTTGGAGGGCATCACTACCTTTCCACCATTCTTACTATCAAATTCTCGTCTCTCATCATCACCAGCTTTCGGGAAGAATTGAGTTACTGAGAAGTAACCATCTTCGTTCTCAAAATTGATAGACAAAACCTTATAGTGGGCTGTTGGGTCCTTCTTCCCATCAAATTCCTTGATTTCGCAACCCATGAATTTTACATCATGGATATTCCAAGGGGTTAAAGGACGACGTGTGTTTCTTACTGCTGAGTCTGCTGATATACCAAAATTAAATGCCATAATTAATTCAAATTAAAATCAAATTTTTCTAAGTTTTTGTCATCTTCGTCTATGTTTAAATTATCTAATGCTTCTATATCGAGTTCTTTTTCGATATCAATTATCTCTTCCGGCACAGGATTTGACTCCTGTACCTTGTCTCCTATCAGATAATAAATTCCTTTATCCTCTGTAGGTTCCAACTTAAAGACAGTACCGTAAGCAGAAAGCTTTTCGTTAGCAGCTCCTCTATAACTTACAGTATTACTTTTAGTCAGCTTGTTTCCAGCCTTAGTACCGAAAGCAGCATCGGTTCCAATAATAGGAACTGCCTTCTTATCCTTTTTCTTATACTTGATGTCTACACGACAATCTGCACAGACTTGTAACAAGTCTACTGCCCCTTGGGTCAAAATCAACTTGTTAGAATCAAGCGTAATAATAGGTTCAGGATTTTCATCTACCTTAGCAGATGAAGATTTACTACTTGCAGCTTTCTTAGTAGCTACGGTGTCAACATGGATTTCTTCTTTACCAATATAGGTGATTTCACCCGTTTGCTCATTCACATCATAGTGAAACAGTATGTCTAATTTCATTATTCCCCTTCGTTATAAGCGTCAATAACTTTAATAATCTCATCCAAATCATTATCAATTTCTAAGTCTTCAAACATTCCCAAAGAAGTCTTTGCTACACAGCTACCATCATTGTTAGTGATAAGCTTATACTCCATTCTACCGGAGTCTCCTTCGTTTACTTTAGTAAAGAAGATATATGTAAACAAACCTTCCAAGGTTACTTTTTCAGACAGCAACTTACCAACAGTCTTGATAACATACTTAGGATTAACGTTGTCTCCAACATTTTCTGAGTGAGTCAAGAAGATCATTTTGCAATCCTCTCTCATCTTTTCTGAATATCTCAGAATTTCCATAGCGTGTTGAGCTAATTCACTAAACTTAGTATAACCAACTTCAGTTGCTCTATCAACGAACTCATAAGAGAGAACATATTGGAAGTCATCAATGATTACCTGCTTGATGTGTGGCATCATCTTATCAATAAATTGAAGCATTTTCAGTATTTGGTCCCACTTTGAACTTACATAGTAGTTACCACTCACGTTCTTTCCTTCGACTTTGATGGGAATATACTTCTTCTTCCATGCACGGAAGGGAAGGGGTTTACCCGTAGTACTTATAATAAAAGTAGTTTCGGGATTAAGATTTCTTAAACTTGTACTTTTTCCAGTACCTGATTCACCTACGATAGCAATTGTTTCAGCAGCCATTATTATAATGCAAAATTAAGATTCGAATTTGAATTATCTAATTCTGTAATATCATCTAGCTCCTATTCTACAATAGAACTATTATCTTCTAATATATAGTTTGGACTTGTATATCTCTCATAATCATAAATTTCATCGGGCTTCGGCAGCTCGTAGAACATATTAATCCATCCAAAGAAGTTTACTCCAATCTCAACATCGCAATCCCCATATCGGTTCTTAAGTACCATAATACTCCTATAATAAGAGCCTAGATACTCAATATTGTAATGTTTATAAGTTTTCAATCCATCTCTGTGAGGATTATACAATGCAATCATGATATTACAATCTTGCACAGTATTACCTGAATCCTTAGCATCGTGAATAGTAAACGCACTTTTGCCTTGTTTAAACCTCTCAATATTTCCTTGCTCTCTATTAGCTTGCTGTATTACTACAGGACTAATAAAACACTTATCTCTAAGAAAAAGAAGATAGCTAGACAACAAATCAATATCAGGCTTTGTACCAACAAGACCAATATGGTCTACGACTACATTATAAATAAGATTAGGATTATTTGGAGTATAGACGAGGCGGGTTTCACTTTCAGAAAAGGTTCCCATTTCCTCCAACCTAGTTTTCAAGATGGCATATACCTTCTTCGGAGTTACCTTCTTGTCATAGATTTCTAACTTCTTACTAATCTTATCTATCCAAGGCATACATTGCTTAACTAAGTCATAATGCTCATCAGATAAAATATATTCTTTTTCTCTTGACAATATCTTCTTAAAAGATAGTTGGATTCCATAGGTCTCAAATATATATATGGATAACAGCTTAATATACAAAGCTACTTCTCCCATTTCAAGACTGAAATACAATACCTTAAAATCATCATCATCAAGATGTTCCATTAGTGGTCGATATACATAAGCATATAAGGCAAACGAAGTCTTACCTGCACCAGAGTTTGATAGAATTAAAGTATAGGTTTCCCTAGTAACTCCATCAATAATACTCTCTAGCTTAGGAAGTTTCATAGAAATACCATGATTTAGTCCCTGTCTACCTCTATCAATTTCATTGAGAAGTTTATCAGAAATCATAGTAATCTCATAGAATCATAATTAACTCCGCCTTCATTCTTTAATGCCTCTAGTTCTTCCCACTTATGGTCTATTACAAAATTAGCTATTGTGGTACACAATATATTGTGTTCATTAGCCCACTTAACTAACTCTATAATATAGTTATGAGTTTCTGGCTTCCATCTGATAGTTTTACCATAAAACCTATAGAAGTCTTCAATTGTATCAAATTTCTTAGATACGCTTTTCAGACCCACTTGTGTATTATTAACTATTCCAAATAATGGATAAGTATCCCACAATTCCTTACCTAAGTCGAATGAACACTTATAAAAGTCTTTCACAACTAACTTATTTAGAGGAACATCTAGTGGGTTAAATACAGACCCTTTCTCAGGAATCTTATAGGATTTATGAATAACTCCAGCATCGCGAAGTCCAGTTAATAGTTCTATTGTAAAACCACGAGCGCATACTCTAGAAGAGAAATACTCGTGGACAATTTCGGGTTCATCACCCTCTTGGGCGATAAGAAGAATTTCTAACAACAACAGCTCACTTGGGTTTATGCTATATTTTTCACAAAACAAAAGTTGCTGTTTCAGTTCAAGATTTTTCACGTGTACAAATTAATAGATTTTCTACTAATCTATACACCAAGTCTAGTTTACTTGTTAAAGCGTTAAAACTTGGTTACGTGATAAACTTTAGTCCTCAACTTTATTCGCTGGCAGTTTCAAGAAGTACTGCATAGTCCTTCTTTAATTCCTTCAATTCAGCGGTAAGCTTACTAACTTTAGTTTCCAATGCTTTGCACTTCTTAGTCAAAGCAGACTTCATCTCATTAAACTCTTTTTTAGTGTAATAAGTTTCCATGATTAAAAACGATAGGTAAAATTCTGCAATTTTTTCTTGTAAGGTTCCCAAGGCTCTCCATTAAGTAACTTTCGTAAGTTATCTACATCAATAGTAACATACTCGCTCTTTTGATGAGACTTCTTAAACCATTCTTGTTCAATGGTATCTTCTAGCACTAATGTGAATATTTCAGAGTATTTAGAACCTTCTTTTCTAATGACCCTACCAGCGGCTTGAGTGCTTTTTGTGCTACTAGAGTCAACTCCAAGCATTATCCCGACCGATAGACCGGGACAATCAAAACCTTCAATAGCCAATTTACAGCTATTAATCACGCCCTTGTCTAGTAGGGCGAACTCCTCAAGTGTAATTCTGTTTTGTTTTTTACTTTCTTTGCCAGTGTAAACATATCCTACTCCTATCTTCTCTGCCATTGCAGTGTTAGCAGAGAATGTAATAATTTTCTTGTCTGCTCTGTGAGCAATAATCTCCCTAGCCACTTCTAATTTAGCCGGATGATTATGGATAAACTTTTTTCTAGCTTGTAAAGCTCTCATAAAAGCTGTAGAATGAAAGGTAATCTGCTTCAAAGCATTAGACAGCTCAGCTTTATCCGAACTACTACAAATCTGGTTTCTGTAATTAAGCCTATTTCTGAGGCCGTCTTTACCAACCATACTCATTGCGAGTCCAAAATCAAAGTTAAAGAATTCAAAATGTCTTATAAATTCCCTATTTTGCTCTCGATAGCTTTCGATGTCTTCTGCTGTGATAATTACTTGATATTCAGTAAAATCAGATACCCAACCATTGGCTTTGGCTACTTCAATAGTTACGCTATCAACTACAGGGCAATATTTCTCGACTATAGTATGTCTACCGTCAAGTCTTTCCAGAGTAGCAGTTAGTCCAAGAATTAACTTGTATTTAACCTTACTAAATACAAATTGTAAAGTCTCAGCAGCAGTTCTATGGATTTCATCAATGATTAAAAAGTCACATTCGTATCCATTCTTTGCTGTAGTATTTACAACTTGCACCTCTGTATTTAACCCTAGACCTTCCTTATCTAATATATCTATCCACTGATTCTTTAAAAGTTCCGTGGGGACTACTACCAATGCTCTAATAGTAGGATATTTAGATAGAACAGCCTTTAAACAATTAATAGCACATCGTGTTTTACCAAAGCCTGTACAGGCTTCTATGGTGCCTCTTCCTTTATGTAATAACCAGGCTCTCTTACATTGCTCCTGTCGCTCATCACGAGTAACAGGAGTAAAGAGGTCTTTCATCAATCTATATTCCTAGTGATGTTCCATCCTTTAAGTTCTGCAACTTTCTTGATTTCTTCCATCTTATCCTTCCATTGTTTAGCCTGGTTCTCGCATTGATTTTGGAAGCGATAAAGAACTTTGTTTGATAGCAGTCTGAGCTGATCACTAGTTAAGTTAGCATATTTATCTCGTTTCAATCTACACATAGATCTAAACTCAGCATAACTTAATCCAGTATCACAGATTTTCAGAGCTATAGAAGGATTCAAACGAAGTTCCTTACTTACTACTAACAGTCTGTTAACAGCTTTACCTGTCACTGGGTCTTTACGATACAAGTCTTTCTGCATTTCTTGCTGTGTAAACCACAGTCCCATTTTTACAATGAAGTTAAGCGTCAAATGAGAGTTGTCAAACAATCCCAAGGAATCTAAACAAGCATCCATAACTAAACTTACTGGTACTTCTCTAAACTCTACAGGGATTCCATTAAGAATCTCTCCAATTGGATAGACCTTAATAGCCTCATTAGTTAACACTTCCTTATTGTTTTTGATAACAGCTCTCAAGTCTTCCAAACAACGTGTGTTTGTGTATTGCTTTTCAGCTCTAAGCCATCTAATAAGAAGCTCTGCACGACATCTTTGTATTTGGTCGGACACAATTCCGAGTAATGTTACACGACCCGGATTCTTGGTATTAGAGTTGTACAACATTTGTTCACAATGATTGTAGAATTGTCTCAGCTGGTTATAACCTGCGTCTACCAATTTAATTTCCTCCTGGACCCCATTTACCTTAGGTCCTTTCCATACATAGCTATTAACGTCGTTTGCTTTATCGCTCAAAGCCTCTCTCAGCTTATCTCCTAATACAGTCATAAATTATTCTTTAAAAATACTTCATAGTTTATCTCCTTTTTAATGTTAATCTAATAATATTTGTCCATCTTCAATGATAGGCTTTTCATGAATAAATTTCAAGAAAATTATATTACTATCCTTGTATGGAACAAAATCTTTACCATCGTACCATCTATCGATGCCTTCTTCTACGTATCTTAGTGAAACATAGCCGACATCTCCTAATTTCATAAAACACTGGTTCCAATTCGGGAATCGAACACACATTATATCCTTGTAATCTAGATTATCATATTCTAGCCTTTCAAAGACATAATTAGCGTATCCCATCCCGTCCTCATATTCAGCAACAAATTTGACATGGTAAGTTACTTCTTTGGTTTCCACACTTCAAATGTATTAATATCCTCGAACTTCCTACAACCATAAGAAGCGAAGTCTCCTTGCAGCTTATCCATGTTAGGCAAGCAAGGGTAATTCTTACACCTAGTGCAGCTACGTTCAGGATGTTTGTAGTGAAAACCATCTTTGTCCTTAAACATTACTTCAGTAATAGGCATAATAATATTAATACACATGAACCAGCAGCGCCATATTTAATGACATTCTGCTTCTTTTTTAAAGACTTATTAAGACCTTCAATAGATCTATTTTTATCTTCAATTATGTTTCCATAATACAGTAACTGAACTCTACGAAGAGAATCCGTTTTTTCCCAACTCTTATTTATTAGTTCTAGATTAGTTATTCGCTTATTCAATAACGGAACAGTTTCAGACAACTTCTGATGCTCGGCAAATATCAGATTAGTTGTTTTTAGTTGCTCGCTGGTTATTGTAACGGTCGATGTATTCTGAGAAAAAGCACAAATTGATGCTATCAGAACTAGACATAATAGTAGATACTTTCTCATCATACTCTTTGTCTATATACTTAATTTTCTCCACGATGGAATCGTTAACTATATAGATGCTATCTCTAATTATAGAATCCCTTACTATTTCCTGCACATTAGGCGGAGAAACTGCGGTTTCCTTCTTAGGTATTAGCAAATAAATAATTAGCAATCCCATCAAGGCTATTAAGATATAGCAAAACTTAGTCCTGTTCATTTAGCTCAACGCCTATTGCCTTGGCTTTAGTTACCAGTTCAGCGCATTTAACTACATCTATACCTTCTTTAGCTAGATTCAAAGCTTGCTTCTCTTTATCAGAGAGATTTTTGATTTCGTTCTTGAGGGCTTCTTTTCTTTCGAATCGAGCTTTCATTTGGTTATACCCCTTAATGATACGCTCTGGATTTTCTTTCAAGAAAGTAAGCTCCTGTTCCAAGAATGCTTTTACCAGCACTTTACCTGCTACACCTCTAGATGTAGTATAAATAGCTGGACACTTTGGATCATGAAGAGCCTTATCGTAAGCCTTCTTCTGTCCCTTAGCCAAATCGAAGGTATCACTAGGATTACATACTGCAATACCAACGGTTACTACTCTACAGATTCTAGCATAGTCCGGATCATTTGTGCATATGTATTCATCGGGAGCTACCCAACCTACTGCTAAGACACAATCATCCTCACTTACTTCAGCAGCCTGACTTAAAGCACAAGCTACAATTTTACGTTCTTCACCCTTAAAGTCTACAAATGAGTCTACCATGTACTCAATCACATCCTGTTTCATTTTCTACAATTTTAAAACCGTTATTAATTAAATATTCTTCGGGAGCAAATTGTAATTCAAAGAATCTATGCAAAGAGTACTTCTTCCTCTTACAACATAGTTGATTCTTTTTCAATACAATAGGTTTATTAGAAGAGTAGTATTTTTCTTCCATTAGAGCAGCTCCCCAGCTCCATATTTGATATACTGAACTACAGTAGATAAACTTATCGTGCGTATGCACAATTTGTTTATCCTTCTCGTAAGTCCTCCGTGAGGTCGTCATAAAACACCTTTATAGTCTTAAAAATGAATTGATTCTTTTGAGTATTATAACAGTCATTCCAGCTACATTTCTGATAGTGAGATAATAGTTCGGAAGCTTTTACGCTAGTATACACATTTCTGCAAAAGCTATCGTCATCATCACAATTTGCTGCGTTTATGGTGTACTTTCCAATAGAAATCGCATAATGATAATGACTTCTCGCTACTTCGCTAAACTTTTCTTCTAGTTTATAATCCTCGTAAATAATGACTTTGAACTTGAATTTATCTCTACTTAGTAGCCTAGCTAGACAGTATGCTATATAGCAACACCCTCCACAATTAACGTCATATTCCTCATCTAAGAATCTACAAAGCTTATTCAGCCTCTCCGCTAGAATCTCCTGAATCTCCTGAGACTTCGAGTTTAATTTCCTCCTTTGCCTTTTTAAACTCATCTAAGTACCTACCTAAAGTTATAACTTCATCTTTTCCGAACTTTTTTCTTACTGCATAATGGCGACATCGCTCTATAGCAGCTTCTAGGGGATAGCCATAGCCTTCCACTTTAAATTCTTTTCTCGGATTTTTCCCACCAATATCATACAACAATTCCAAGTCAAACCTCGGAGAAGATTCACTAATGGGAGTAAGTCTGTAAAAAGGACCTTCAATTACCATTTTTATTTTGTTATTTACAAACGTCTATTACAGTTAAGTTCTCGTTGCTGGGACGATAATTAATATCCCTATGAGAATTAGATACAATAACCTGGTCAAAATTATTACACATATTAATCAGACCTTTATCATTAACTGCGTGACATACGATTATGATAAACTTGCTATTTGGATATCTCTCTTTGAGAACCTTAAGCTCTCCTAGGAAAGTTCCTCCGGCATCACACAAGTCATCAATGAACACAAATGTAGAATAGTAGCAATTCTTAGACTCCTCTATTTCAAAGGACTCAATTCTTCCAGTCTCTAGATTTCTTTCCTTTTTGAAGACTAAATAACCATAGTGAGAATAGTTACTTCCATATCTGTCCTTCGCCCCATGGTCTGGGAACACGATATTACTTTGGGCTGGAATCCAAGAGTGGTGTCCAAATTCCCAAGGTAAACATCTGTCACCAAGAAGATGAAAAGTTCTACTAGAATGTGCCTCAAGAACATATATGTTTCTATAGCCTAAGCTATTTAACATATTACATACTACTTTCAAGGAGAATGGACGATTAAAACTCATTACTCTATCCATACGCATAGACATTAAATAAGTAATGTGTAAATCCCATTCTACTTCTTGTCTATCTAAAATATCTCCTACTTGCACTAAGAGGAATAAATCCTCAGTATTAGATATTCTACAAATGACATCAATAGATTCCTTTCTGTTTAATTCCTCAGTAAGGAAAAACTGAGGCTCTCCATCAGGAAATCTAGTAACATCGTACTTAATTTCACTGATTTCCTTGTTGATTAAGTTTAATTTCATCTACTACATATTTTAAGATTTCATAACTTTCTTCCAGACCTGCCCTATCATCTAGGAGGATATTGTAATAAGGTTTCTTAGATTTAGAGAATATAGAACTACTAATGTTTGGAGCAGATAAAGTATTAGAAGTAATATTTGCTATTCCTAATCGCATACAAATTGTCTGCTTTGCCATAATCATCTTCATCAGTGGTGAATAAAATCATTTCAAAACCTAGAAGTGAGCATTCTTTAAGTAGTTCTATAACGCAACTATAATCTCCGCCAGTATTATGGTAATCGAAAATAGTATTATCAAAATCGAAAGCGACTATTAGCTTTCCGTATTTATGATACTCTTCTAATAGTCGTTTCTTGCAAGCTTCTTTCCCAAAAGGATGATTAAAGTCCATGGTCAATTCTTTGTCTAATTTCTTCAAGAGAATATTCTTTCTTCAAGATACCATCTTCAAAGACAGTCTCTAAGCATCCCTCTTTTTCCTCCTCGATTGAGACCTGGTCGGTAGCAGTATACTTCCCATCCAGACATTTATAGACAGCAATCAAACCTTTCAAAGAGTTCTTAGTACCATCATCAGTTTTAGGATGTTTGAAGATTTCTTTCAACTCGCCATTTACTACGCAAGCAGTAGCCTTAATAGCAAACCCAAGACTATCTCTACTTGCATACTGATATGAACCTACTCCAAGAACGAGATTACAAGCCGCCATATGAGCGTTTTCTAATCTCAAGTAGATTTGCTTTTGACGTTCTAGAGTAATAGAATCTCCATAAAGCAGACCAACCTTAGTGCTAGGATAGCGGTAATCCTTTGAAGTAGTATTCCATCCGAAGATTTTACCAAGCATATAATATGCCCCATAATATTGACCTTCGGACACTTCAACATACTCTGCATCGTCGTTAAACGGAGCATAGCAGCAATAATACTTACCTTCTTTCATTCTGGTATTGAAGTGAGGATTAGTTCTCAACCCGCAGATTATATCTACTGGGTCTCCACTATCAGGACGGATTACTACTCTACCATCACGAGCCATAATGTCTTTCTTCAGCTTGGGTAAGAAATTTTCAATTACATTCCAGAAATCCCAAGTATCAGATACAATAGAAACAAACCCAGAAGGATACAAATCATTAATTAGACGTTTGAAAGTGCCCAGCTCATCTTCCTCCCCTCCAGCACACATTACAGAGTGTTCTGTTGCTGGAACTGTAGCAGCAATCAATTCCTCGTCTGAATTAGCTCCATAATATTCTTCCAGGGCAGCAATAGCTGGAATAGTCTCACTTCCCACAAAAGAAGTCATATGCGCCATACCAGATATGATTGCAGCTTCCATTCCCGCCATACCTCGCATTGAGAAATCATGACAACAAAAACCAAGATTTACATCTGTTGGAAAACCAGTCTTGCAAGCATGACGATGTAGCTCTTTCTTATAAAGCCTAGCTCTAGTAGCAGATGTGCATGGCATCCACAAGGTACAGCTGATAATAGTCTCTAAGTAGTTAGTTAACCAAAAGAACTCGGGTAGAGTATTTGTAATGGTCATCATGGGAACCCGAATAGGGCACACAGAACCTTCAGGAAGAGCCTTTATGCGAATTGGTAGATACCCAAGGTCATATAAAGCTTCAATATGTCTGTACCCAACGGATTCAATACCAACAAAGTTGTTTACTCTACGATAGAACATCTCCACAGCTTCCTTCTTTGGTAGATTAAAGAAGTTTTTCTCAAACTGTTTAATGAGATATTCTTTGATTAGGTTACCAAATACTACTGAACCTTCGGTTGCTTCTGGGAAGTATTTATTACTTCTAGGAGTCCAGTTACTATAAACTTGTTCAGTACCTTCGGGGGTACATTCTGTGATGGCCCAACTTGTAACCATCTGTAGCATTAATTATTTCCATTCTAAAAATTATTTTAATAACTAATTGTTAATAAACTTTTCATGCCTTTACCACTAGCTAAATTCTTAAAACACTGAGTGATAAATTCCTTCGTTTCTGGATGGATAGCCCTAGGAGAATTTATATACTTAATCCACCAGTTATATTCTCCTTGAAAACTATTACCGTTGTATACTTTACCAGCAGCCAGATAATCGCATACCAATTCTAGAGCATACTCTTTAGGCATCTTCACTGGAACACCGCCAATGTCTAGCTTAGTTACCCAGTATTCATAATGGTGTGGATTTCTTCCTCTGTGATGTAAATAAGACCTAGAATATCCTAGAATTTCTTTTTCCTTGTTTAAGGGAGATGTGTCATCATCGTAAAATTTTACAGAACGAGAGAACTCATACCATCCGAATTTAGATAAGTCGTGCAAGATGCCCTGTTTGTATAAACCTAACTGAAAACAGTAATAAGCTACCCAAAACTTATGTCTAAGTATTCGCCTAAGATGTCTCAGTGTTATACACATACATTTAAGAATTTCCATATCTTCTTCACTATTCTAGTTAGAAAATTATTTCCTCTTAGATTGAACTTATGTGTATATCCAGACAACTTGTCTGGATTCCACACAGCATGAACTATATAGAATAAATATCCTACTGTGTATAGCATAATGTTCAGTACTGGGATAAATCCTAGGATTAGTATTACTAAAACTAGCCACACTGGAACTTTAAGGTCATAGTCTTCTTCTATAAGTGCCACACTTCTGCTATACCCATTGTAATAAACGGTTACATGGGTATCTTTCAAGATAAGCACCGTGATGATTACCATCACAGTGCATATTACTAGATACATCATTTGTTATTAGCTACGTCTTTAAATAAGGTGGGAACCTGACCATAAGTAGGAAGTTTTCCATCCCACTTCTTAATCATATCCTGCTAAACACTAAAGTTAATACACACAAAATCTTAATAATTGTCTTCATTTTCCTTATTTAAGTAATGTTTCTTAATATATTTGAATATCCTATAAACTAAACTTGGGATTGCCACTAGTAATAGTAACAACCCCAAGATATTTGCAGCATACAATGATTCGGATAATAACCATAAGCTGATGTTGTAAATTACAACGATTAATAGAACGGCAACAAATGCCTTAATTAAGTTTTTCTCGACCATAGAATAATATATTCTCTATTGCCGCTTTTATTATACCATAGTAGTACATTATCCTCTGTAATATCTACATACGGGTCATAATAAATATACGCGGCAAACATTATGCACACAATCATGATTTATCGAGTTTTAATAGACCCAGGTCTGGTAGTTGCAGCCTGAAAGTCTTTTCCTTGTTTATCCCACCATGCTTGCTTTGCTTTTAACCAAGCTACTTTTTTCTTATACTTCATTGTTCGGAAATTATTACGATACGATTAAATTCATTATCTCCAAATTCAGTGGTAATTCCACATCCCTTAACAACCAATTTATCCTCTGGAGCACCATAGCTAATCAGAGCCTTCTTCATAGATTCTGCCCTAGCTACAGCAAGGTTATTATTAAACTCTTCTGGACCTTCTTCCGAAGCATATCCCTCAATCACATAAGTTTTTCCACTATTAGAAATATAGGAAGCTAGTTCTGAGACAGCCACATTGGAAGTTTTAGAAATCTCTGAAGAATTTTGAAGGAATTGAATTTTTGGAGTCAAAAGCTCTACTTTAGTAATTTCGATTGTGTCCGTCTTAACAATTTCTATTGGTTTACGAGCCATAAGTTCCTCATTCTTGGCTCTCAACTCATTAATAGAAGCGTTTAGGCTTTCAACCTCGGCATCACTATACAACTTCATAATTGGAAAGTCCCCCTTGCTAGACTTAAAGCGATAGGTAGCACCAATATAGACGTTAAACTCATGATTCAGAGGAGAAGTCTTGGGAAGTAACATATACTCAGGAGTAACATTTAATGCCCATCTATTAGAGATATTAAAGTTACATCTAACGGCTCCACGGGCGGATACATTATTATAGACATCTCCATAAGTATGATACCAACCAGCACCAACGATTAGTATAGGCTCAAACAGACGCCTATCTCCGTTATATCCACATATCAGGTTAGTAAGATTGGTAGTAACGTTAGCTGTCAAATTATGTGAATCAAAGAATGTTTTATTTCCTTGGTTCATTCCAGCCATCATGTCTAACTCCAAGCCAAAGATAGGAGTAACCTCCTTACCAATAGCAATGTTTACTAGTACATCATTTGGTTCTGCCCAACTTCTATGGTTATCCCAAATAGTAGTTCCAACATTACCAGAAATATACCAGTTATCCTTCATACTTCCAGTCTCAACAACTTGTGCGCTAGCAAATGCACACATCAAACACAAACAAATAATACTAAAAATTCTCTTCATAATTAAATTAGTTAAATTAATCCCACCAAGTTCTCATACGTTCAAACCTAAGTTTATTGTACAAGTACCAGGCTTTTTCTCTTCTCAAATGGTCTTGAAGAATAGGCTTACTCAAATCAAGATCAGCAGCTTTAGGCCAGAATCGTTTCCAGTTCTTAATGTTTATGTGCCTATCTACGAATCCTTCAGACCCAGGTCTGAAATCACAATGATAGGCAGAATCTATCTCTAGAACAATATCTAAAAGTCCTAGTGCGAGTTTTAGATTCTTTTCAACAACTTCGTTACCTTCAGCAATTCTAGATACTTTGAAGTATTCATACATTCTAATTAAAGCTTGTTTCTCTAGGGAGAGAACAAAACCATAATCAAACGGATAGAACTTCATAGCCTCTTTAATGAGTCTCTTGTTTTTGTTCTTTCTTAGTTTCATATTCTTGACTTGCTTCAACTGCTAATTTATCTGCTAAATTATTCATCTCAGAAAAGAAATCAGAATTTGAAGTATGTCCCTTAACCCAACAAAATTTTATGTCAGGGCAAAACTGGCTTGCCTTAGCAAAAACCTTGTCATATAAGTTCCACAACTCTACATTCTTTTTTCTTTTCCATCCTTTTGTAGCACATCCTATGACATACTGAGAATCTGAATAGATAGTAAGAGATTCTATCTTACGGCTTACTGCATTGAGAGCATATATTACAGCTAACAACTCACATTTGTTGTTAGTAGTATTTGGAATCATCTTGCTAAATTCATAGGATTTTTTCCCATCAATTACGAATACAACTCCTACTCCTCCTGTATTTCTAGATGAACTAAAAGCTCCGTCAGTAAAGACCTCTAAATTACTCATTCTGAGTATTAGTCCTGAGATTAGTTCCTAGTAGTATTGCTATCTTTAGCAGGTCGTCTTGGTTATCACAAAATATATTATCTAAAATATAGTTTGCGTAATCACTTATTCTAACTCTCTTTCCTACAGCTCTATACTTCCCATTAAGCCACTTAATTTGTGGAATAAAGTCTTCCAAATTATCTCCAAGATGCCTCAAGGCTTTTCTAATAGAGACTGGAAACCACATTTTTTCTTTTATCCAATCTAAGTAACAATAACCAAAAGCAAAAGCTCTACTCAAATCCTTCTGAATGAATTCATCTAGCTCGAAATTTCTCTCATGCCTTCCTAATTCCTCAAAATCATCTTTTAAATCTAAACAGAACACTTCATTGAACTCAATCATCGCTCCAAGATTCTATAACACCAATCAACTCTAGCATACCATATCTACACATAGCCTTAAATGGCCCAGTAGATATAGAAACAAATGTTGATTTACTGTTTCTATAATTTCTTATTACTTGCGTAAGTAAGTCTCTAGCTAGTGTTCTCAGGTCAGAAATAGATGGAACTCTATACTCTCCAGGACTTATATACATCCTCCAAGGAGACTTTCCTACACATTTTCCATCATCGTCATATGTTCTATGACTCTTGTCCCAACTCATATATTCTAGAACCTTGTCAAAGTCAAAGTTCTCCATGATGTAGTTATACTGAACATCAAGAGGTGGGGCATCACTGAAATTTCTTGTCTTCTTTACTTTCATTTTTATAACATTCAACGAGGCGTTGCAGATTGGGAAGTTTGTCAGGTCTAACACTGACAATTAAACCTCCTTTCCGCAGATTGTAACTCAATTTGATTCCGCAATGATTAAGAATTTCAATAAATTCTTTCAATGCGTTACCTTTCAATACATTTCTATAGACTAGCTTCTGACCATCTTAATAACCTTCACGGTAGTATTCATTCGCAACATCGGAAATAAGCCATCGTCTAATGGGTGAAACCTTTTCTAGGAGTTCACTAACTCTAGTTGCGATGAAATCCATACTTACTGAATACTATCGTTAGATACTATAGAATCGACAGCAGTTGTGTCTGCAACATTCTCAACGACTACAACAGAGTCTTCTGCAACTACAGTTGCCGGTTGAGTCTTGTGTGTGCAAGCTGACATAGCAGCAACTAACACAAAAAGCAATAGTAACTTCTTCATTTTCAATAATTTTAATTAGTTAAACATTTTATCTATCAAAAAAAAGAGTGGTTCCAGTATCTGTGCTTCTCAGATACTTTCCCCACTCCTATCACTCCGAAGAGCTTGTACCGTTATTAGGTCGGCCAACCTCCCTCTTCATCTTGTTGAGAATTTGGGATAATAGTCACCAAGTTTAAAGATTACTTGTAACTGAAGCAAATGCTGAAACCCTTAACAGGGCTTCGTAACTCCTCCAACAACTTGGTTGGTGAGCTATAGTAGGAAGCTAACACGCAGGCAAAGATGAAATCAAAGTCGAAGACCTGGTCACACTAGCGAAGACAAAGACTCTCAATAAGAGAGTAATTTCAAGATTTTTGTGAGACCAGCGAATGTGTAAGTCAGGAATCCTTAGATTTCCAAATAAAGATTCATATATTATTCCTAACGTATATATAAATTGTTAGCTTCCTACAGAAAATTCCTCTAATTACTTAGAGGAAGGATCGCCTTGTTTCCTAATCTCTTCGAAAATTCCTAGAAGATTCGTTGGCAAGGTAATCTTTAGTTGAGAGATTCTCTCCTGTTCAGACGTTCTCCAGTTATTAAACTGACTTCTAAACTCTTGCATTTTAGAATTATATCTCTCATAGTCAGCCTTAAATTCTGCTACTCTATCTTGATATTCCCTTTCTCTAGTCATATCAAGTTTATTTACAGTCTCTTTAAGTTCTGCCTTCATAGCGTTCAGTTCTTTTTCATAAGAACGATACGTATCTTGAAGAGACATAAACATCGCATCAACATCCTCTACCTTAATAGTCGGGTCTTGGTAATAGAGAATTAAGTCTCTACCAGTTCCTTCCTTGTAGATTGGGCAGTTTTCAGCGGCATGAACATCTTTTCTAGCTTTGCTAAAAGCTCCTTTTGGGTGAATATATTTCCCATAAGTAGAAGCAAACGCTTCAAGTCTTAGGTACTTGTTTCTCTTATTGGCATCCCATGAATCCATTACCTCTTTTTCATCCGCCTTAATAGGTGAATCTGGATATTGAGGTTGTTCTGGAATCTCAACATTGTTTTCTCTAGCCCATTTTTCGATAGAGCAAGCAGTAGTATAGGAAATCAATTCCTCCTTTTTCTTAATAGCCTCCCGCACCCAAGCACAGAAGCTATTCATTTCCGCTGACTTTTCTAAGTCGTCCTTAATAAAGTCTAGGGAAGTTTGACCTACTGTCATTAATTGCTTCTCCCCACCTCCTATAGAGGCTACAAACACTTGATAGAACCTCACACTATTCAGACGCTCAGTAGCAGCCTGAATCATTTCCTGCGCAACATTAGCATAATAGTTAGCAGATGTAGAAGTCAATCCTTCGTTTCCAAAAAATACACTTTCTTTCATTTTGTTAACTTATCAATTACATTTACTATAGATTCTTCTCCAGCTATGAAACCAGCTCTATGAGCGTTCATAATAAGTTTCTTCAAACTTTCTAGCTCCTCTTTTGACTTAAGAGTATTGCTAGTATAAATCTCTACTAGTTCTTTTATGTATCTTTCCATATTAAAACATTTTATAGTACCCGAAGTGGCATTACTCTGGAAGTATGCCGTACTTCCATATGTAGCCATAAGCATGGGTTATTTTATGATTGCAACAATCGGTGATATGTCTTTTGCAATTAACAGTTTTTGCTAGACCATTATCTACAAGCCATTGAGCTGCTTCTTCTCTTCCCCAGAAGTGCTATATATAATTGCCAGCCATATCAAATTGATCAATTTTCTTAGCAGACCCACCTCTGATTTTAATGTCATGAGCTTTCAATACTTTTCTTACAGTATCATCCCACTTTCTCCGCAACTTTTTTGCAAGTATATCCCATATTGTACAGTTCGATTATCTCTTGATAACTATGTTCCGTCACCACCCTTAGTAGCATTATAGCCTTTGGAGCCATAAGTTTCCAACTCTTTTATCCAATATACCTCTCTTTCTGAAAGTATGTTTTCGTCCTTTACATATTCTAATTCCTCTACTATAAAGTTTTCAACTCCATATTTATTCATAGCATCATATAATGGACGTTTTTCACATCTTTCTTTTCGAGAATCCTTGCAGTGTTCCTAAAATCTTTCCTATATAGTAAAAGAGGGTTTTACCAACGTATCTTTTATTGTTGATAATATTTGTAATGCAATTATCCCATATCATAAACTATTTATAACATTATTAATAATTGATTGAATTAGCTTTACCCAAAACACACCACGTGGAGGTTTCAATCTTGTGTTTCTACCCGAAGTGGGACTCGAACCCACACGCCCATTACTGGGCATCAGAGCTTAAATCTGACGTGTCTACCAATTCCACCATTCGGGCATAGTAATTAGCTATACTCACGTACCGCTAATCAACTTACTATAATAACAGTACAAGTGTTAAATTCAAAGTTAAAAACCGTTAACTTATTTAAACTGCAAACAAATGTTAATAAATTTATCGACATCAGTTCCGCAATCTACATAATTCGGAGTGTTAGCTTCGAAGTATTTGAGAACAGCCTCTGTTCCAAAAAGTCCTATCTCTTCGAAATCATACCCCTCACCGTGAATATCCGATGTAGGCATATTTGGTCTGAATACTAACCAGGCTGTACCAGGAAATTCACAACACGTACAAACAGTCAATCCACTTTCCCTTAGTTTATCTAAGATTTGTGGACTAACTGTTTTCAATACGACACAATTATCCGAGTTCTGCAAGTCGTTGTCTGATTTCATCTTCGGACATACTTTCCATTTTCTCAGACTGTTTCTTAGCCAGCAGTTCAGTCAGGCGTGCCTTCTCAGCTGCCTTATCTTTAGCTGCTTCTCTAGCAGCCTTGTCTTTCAGCTTATCAGTGATAACATCTTTCACAATGTTGAACTTTAACTCCAGTTCGCTATTGCTAGGAGTATCATTAGTTATGAAAGATTTTCTAGGACTCTTGGCTAATTCTTCGTCATAGGACACTGCCAGTCTGTCCAATGCAGGAAGACTTAAGTCCCACAAATCTTCCACACTCAAATTACCTTTACTAGTTGCAAAGCGCAACTTCATTTTAGACGCTTGTTTGTACATAATTAGAATTTAATTTTAAATGGTTTATTATCAACTTTAACTACAACCTCGTCGTGAGACGTACTAGAGAATCCTAGTCCACTCAACTGGTTATCGTTGTATTCTGCTTTAGCTCTAGAGCCAATAGCTTCGAATACTCTCTTATGATCTTTTTCGAGATCGGGTCTCAGATATTCATTGAAGAATCCTCGAACTGGGTCAGGATTTTTACATCCATCAATCATGAAGAATAGGTGCTTGTTTCCTATTTCATTACCTTCCCAATAATTTGGAGAATACATGATGCAAGAAACAGTTTGGAAACGCATAGTATCAATGCCCCACTCGTTCATAGACTTGTATGAAGTTGCACCTTCGGCAATTACCGGACTTAGGGTTATATTACCAATAGAATCTACCTTGATAATTGCTACCGCAATATATTCTCTGTCTGACACCATCTTATCATAGTTGAACTTATGAAGTTCTCCATTGATTTCGATTTCTACCTCGAATCCAAAGTCTATATGTTCTCTTTTGCAGAAGTTATGCACACGCACTTCATATCGACCTGCTCTGAGTTTAGATTGGTCAGTCCAGATAATATTCTCGACTGCATCTCTGGTTTTACCAGAACCAGCGTTCATATCTACATCTAGTGTACCACCAGTTAATCCTCTCTTATGCCCGTAATAGATTTCATTACCACCAGGTTCTGTTACATGGAGGTCAAGGTCATCATAGTTAAACCAGTGTAGAGAACATCTTAGGAATCCATTTACGTTACCACCTGCTGCTTTTACTTTCTCCTTGAATGAATCCGCCATAGAGCCATTATACACCCAAGCGAAGTTATTCTTCCATTTGAACAGCTGACCTGCATCAGGGTTCTCTGGAGCAGTTAGGGTAACAAAATTAGGAATATGCTTATTCTCAACAAGAATTTGCACATCCTTAGAGTGTGGCAATACATTAGTTACAAACTCCGAAATTGAAATTTCAGTAGCTTTGGTATACTCTTTAGGATTAACCGTTGAGGTCTCTTTTAAAGAGTCAAATATACCTCCTTTCATACGTGCACGAGTGTCTCTATTTACGAACAGAACGTCGTTTACAGAAATATCTTCTACACGAGCATGACGGCGAGGAAGGGCATCAGTTAACCCAAGTTCTTCAACCTTCTTCTGAGCAGCCTCAATTTGTTTCTTAGTAATAAGAGCAGTAGGTCTCTTATAGTTAGATGGAGCCATAATGTTCTCATAAGACTTAACAGCTCTTTCCAGGTCTACACCATTACTTAAGTCAATCAGTAGAGTTCCCATAGCCGTATTTCTAATTTTAGCTATTGGAGATTTGAAGTTAAACCAACAATAGTTAGTGCGAACCTCTGGTGAGAGATTATCGGCCTCAAGCATAGTTCTTCTGAACTCTTGCAGAGTCTTTAGGAACTCTTCTCCGCGATAGAGATTATTATCCTCTATCAACTCAATTACGGTTTCTACCGCACTTAGTTTAAGCTCGGAAAGAGAGCGTTCAAAGACACCAGCTCTAGCTCTAACATCTCCGCGATAACCTGCGGCAGAATCGAAATGATGTACTCTCTTGTTGAATTTAAACTTGTTAGGAATAGTCACGTACAAGTGAGTCCAAGTTCTAGTAGTTCCATCAGGAAGAAGTTGCACATTATGGTCACAACCGTGAAACTCATTAACATCCTGAATGAATATATCTCCTATTCCAGCTTCCTTAACGAGCTTAGCTAAATCAGATGCGGTCTTTTCATAGCCAGGAGTGTGAACATCATCCCAGAAGGTTTTCACCTTGTAGGTTTGAGGGTCTATAGCGACTACCTTACCATAGTGATGTATGAAAGACTTACAAGCATTACAATTGTGATCTTGCCGAATTGTTTCGTCCTCAAAGGAGAGAAGATAACTCATCCACAAAAGGTCTTTGTCTACATTAACTACAAATAAATTATCTGCAATCATAGCATTGAAAGCAGACTCTACATCTTTCTTGAAATCTTTAAAATTCATAATCTTTATTCGTTAAATATTTGATTGCATAATATAATAGTTAGACCAGTCATAACTGCGGTCTCAAAACCCGTTACTTCCCTAGTTACTAATAGTATTGTTCCCATCAGAACTATTACTAGTAATCTTACTAATTCCTTTTTTCCACCATTTCATGCTCTAGCTTCTTCAAAGTTTCTACACTCTCCTCATTGAACTTATCCACTCCCAGCTCACTAATCTTATATATAATAAGAATTTGGTGAAATCTTAGATAAGGATATTGGTCAATGATTTGACTTAATCTAGTTAATATCTTGAAATTAGCTTTCTTTCTAAATTTGATAGCTTCTTCAATTTGAGCTTCCATATTTATTAAGTATATCTAATTCCAATTCCTTAACTTTACTTTCATACAAGGAATCCTCAGCGTAGCCAATTCTGTCTAGGAATTTGTAATAATCCTCTTCTGGGTTATACTTACTAAGGATAAATTGCTTATAAGCGAACACGCAGCTTATCCAACTATCGAACTTGAAGTAAGACATTGTTCTGGAGTTATACAACCCGAACAGATTGTTATTATCCTTACAAAGTTTCGATTTAAAATTGCCAGATTCCAGAACAGCCTGAGCTGTTATAATTGCTGGATTTGGAAAATCGTAATGCTTCAAAGTATTGTACAATACTTCTTCGTTTACTTCATCCAATAAGTAGAATGGATGCTCTGGCAGCAATACCATTTCCTCCTGTTTCTGATTGGAATGTATCAGATGATGCAAAGAATAACCAGTTGCAAATCCGAATACAATACTAATCATAAGGATAATTAAAACTTTCTTTTTCATAAAACTTCTTCTTCTATTAATCTAATATCCCAGTAATTTTGAGTTACCGCCCTTGCTGACTTTAATTGCTCTGTAGAACAAACGACAAAGTGCTTAGCTCCCTTCTTATTTGTAGAAGGAAGAGCGGCCTCAGCCTCTTCAATACTATCGAACTGTCCTAAGATAAAAGGAATATTATTACATTCCTTAATTAAATAGTACTTACTCATCTTTAATTCCTAGATAATCCTTTAATAATTGAATGTTTCCTTCTCTCAAATGCCGAATAAAAGCCTCCCTTTCTCTCTCAAATAGCAGAATTTTACTCTCTAACAGGTCTATTCGTCTTTGTTGATTTTCCTCGTATTCTTCAATAGCGTCAGAAATTGCTTTAAGTATAGAAGATTCCTTCATAGCGCTACTCATTGTAGAACTCTTCGTCCCCATTATCGTCGCCTATAGGATTCTCTCATCCATACTTTACAGCAGTAGCCTTAAACAAAGGCAACATAGCATAATTCTCTTCAGGATAATTCTCTAAGCCCTCTTCTAGAACTTGATTCCACCTTAGTACCACGTAGAACATTAGGCTAGCTGAAATGCCTCTCTGGTCTAGAGCCTTCTCAAAACCAAACTCCACGTCAGACTTAAGTTGCTCTAGGATATTCTCTCTAGTCCATTCCTTAGGCTCTGGATAAGGCTCATCACCATCGTACTTGAAGCCTATTTTTTCTAACTGCTCTTCTGTTAAAAACTTTGCTAATCTAGAACCGAAACGGTCATCGAGAACTACGGCATAGTCTTTGTAATTGTCTAAAATCTCATTTAACGTTTTCATTTTTTACATATCTTTTAGGTAAATATTTTGAGGATATTCCCCGAATACTGATAGAGTTACAGCACAAATCCATACCCTGTCATTGTAATTCTTACTTTTGCATAAGTAAGTTGCTCCACATTCATCCTCCTCAATTTTAGACAACGTTATCTTAGCTGTAGCTGGGTCAACCATCTGCAATCTAACAAACTTATTATCTAGAGAATCAAGAAGTTCATCTGCACCACCAACCATTGCTAGTTCCTCTGGTGTTCCGTCATAATCTGGCCACCAATAGAACCAGACTCCCCCAACCTTTACAAACTCAAATGTTTTTCTCATCAATTATTAATTATATTAAACAAAAAATACCCCAACAACTTCCGCTGCTGGGGTACATAGTAACGCCAACGGGATTCGAACCCGTATGGCAGGCGTGAAAAGCCTGAATCCTAACCATTAGATGATGGCGCTATCCTACTGCACAATTAAGCTATAAGCTTCTTGCAACAGTTTAATAGTTGGAACCATATGGTTATCAACAACTATTATTTTATAAATGTTCAGAATTTCTTTGTAGGTTAAAGATGTACAAATTAGAAATATCTGCACATCTTCGTTTACAGAACCATTTGACAATCCCAAATCTACTTTAATCATACTGGGTAATGTTCCAATCTGAGAAATATCCCAAGTAGATTTAGTTCTCCTGAAAACTTCCCGCTGTTTGGAGGTAAGTTGCTTTTCTTTCAATCTAGACTCGATAATAGTACCATCGAACGTTAACGAACCTCCATCGGTATTACTATTATTTAATGCTAGCTGAATCTTCTGAACTGCAGAGTCTTTAGGTTTTGGCTTAAGTTGTACTCCTTCCTTCAAGCCCTTAATAATCTGCAATGAAGGAATAAAGTCTTTTATTTGAGTTGCATTCCATACAAGAAATTTTCCAGGACTATCCTTAACAGTAACTATATACTTAGTCCCTCCGTTCAATGGAATAATCACTTGTAAGTCTGCATCACTCATTTTACTTAAATGGTCTGATACTCTAACTTTGACGTTTCCAATGACAAAGTAGCGAGAAACAGTTGTTTCCGCTTCGATAATCTCAGTAGCAGTTGCTACTAAATACTTTTCTAATCTAGTCATAAAAATTAATCTGATTTAATGGTTAAGATCCCCCACTCGGATTCGAACCGAGGTCTCGAGATTACAAATCACGTGTTCTAACCAACTAAACTACAGGGGAATAAATGCCGAGACTGGGGGACCCCAACCTTCACAGTGCCGAGAGTACCAGACTTGAACTGGTGACCTTCGCATAGACAGTGCACTATTCTACCACTGAACTAACCCTCGGTGTAACTGGATTACTCCAGACTAATTAAACCCTTCTCTAACATAATATGGTGATTCGGACATAACCATACTAAATTATTCTCATTGTTAATCTCTTTAATAAGAGTGCCTTCGTCAAATTCTAATATTCCTTTAAGATGATGTACTTCAAGTATTGCATCAAATTCATGATTATGACAATATTGACATACTTTCTCACGTTCGGAACTTTCTAATACTCTACGAGCATTAGTCCTTATTTCTTGACATTTAGATGATAAGTACTTCTGCCCAGATGTATAATAACCTAATGTTTTGTTACCAATTCCATTAAGTTCTTCCCAGCAACTACGACAAATTTCTGAATCTTTATGCTTACCACATCTAGGACATATCTTGTTTTCATCGTGCTTTATCCTACCTCTATTATTGTAAGAAGCAGCACACGAATGACTACAAAACTGTTTCTTCCTCACATCTGCGACCCTCTGATTATCTAGTACTTCGATTACATTACCACATTCCTTACAGTGGTTAGGATTCTCATAATACAATTTAAGAGATTGTTCTCGATTCACAGATAAGTTTAATTAATTTTAATGACAGTGTGATATGCAAGCCATTACACCACAGCCTCGAAAATGCAGGTATTTATCTCGTTACACCTGCGAGTCCGGCAATCCTTTCTTATATACCGCGTGAGCTGGCGGTTTTGTAGGGCTAATCAGACTTGAACTGATAACCTCCACATTATCAGTGTGGTGCTCTAACCAGTTGAGCTATAGCCCTATTATGTGGACCTAACGGGAGTCGAACCCGTGTCCAAACAACCCTCGTTACAAGGATAACGTGCGTCTCATTTTTATTATATCAGCTAGGGAGTTCTAGCATTTAGGTAGTTTTATAAGTCTTACAAGAGTCCATACTAAGTATTTCTCTAGATGCTTATCTACAAGCTACCAAACTATAGGGCTGACCGAAGTCAACGTTCCACCACTCCATTTACGTTGGAGAACGGGATGATACTTTAGAGATTCGTCACATCTCACATCTTCCATCTGTTTTATGACATAGGAGATTCAGTCTTACTAACTCTTAGAGTGTTCTGATTAAGAGCATATTACTAGGATTAGAGCCTAGCTCTCCATTATATCAATATACTCAACCTCTTCTGTTTCTAGGTCTCTCCCGTAACCCGACTTAGTTAATAGTGTCTACCAACAAGCCAGCAGCTTAGGCTGCCATTCTTACTTCGCTATAAGTAGCATTTATTGTTTTTTCTTCGTTTAAAGAGATTGCGCTCTACACGTCCTTATAATTTGTAATCGCCTGTCAAATCCAAGTAGGCCCATACCCAGTTTATCTTTAATTAGAAAACTGGAAAAAGAAATTATAACATTATAGTTGTACCCTCAGGTAGTGTTCGTAACTTAGTATTAGTATAGTCTCTAGCACCCTTACTAAATATCTCAGGATAGTAAGAACAACTTCCTAATATAAATAGTGCAAGTCCACATCTTTGAATTATATCTCCGTTAGATACTGTTCCATCCTCAAACCATTCTATTACTTCTGCAAATTCCCCATCCTTTAGGTCTTTAAGTTGGATTATATCAGAGGCCCTATTTACTACTTTTGCCATAAATACATTGTTTGATTATGTCTTTAGTAATTATTCCACTATCACGAGTAAGAGAATCTAGTTTCTCTATATCAAACTCGTCTTTATGAAATTTGAATCCACGTTGGTTCACTTGGTCTGAAATCTAGATAAGTCTTACACTTGTCAGTTCCTAACACTTCATGCACCATAGCTAGAATACGCTCACCAGCAGCTTTGGTCTTTACAAAGCCAGAAACATCTGGATAGCCAGGACCACGAGAGTTCCAATATTCTCCTTCTTCTGGACGTTCGTCAACTGGTTCCCAATTCCATGCAGGAATACCTTTTCTAGGATGTTCAATTCTGATTGCGCTTTCCATAACCCATTTAGATTTCGGGTCTGAGGGATTTTCTGGATGGCAGCCATATTTGACTATTCCCATTGGATTTTCGCTTCAAATTTTAACTTGCAATGTCTACAAGTTCCAGATGTTAGACCTCCTCCAGAAACTCCACTACTTATAACGGAATCGCACCCACAATTAGGACAGCTCATATTCGCTATATAATACTGATAACATTAGTTATTCAATTTAAATTCTACTTCTCTTAAAACAACATACGACTTGCCATCTTCTCCTTCTTGAACACATCCGTTAGCCTGCAAGAAGCTAATAATGAACTCCATAGGGATATGATAACTATCTGTAACAAGCATACCGTTACTTATATGGTAACGTTCTTTTCTCTCTAATCTAGTGGGATTACCGTTTAGAGTAATCTCACCAGAATATTCATTCTCTTTATCAGGTTTAATTCCCTTTATGTAAATAGAACTGCCTGATTCAGCTAAGTAGACCTGTTGTATTACGCTCATAGTTCTGGAACATCTGAACGGTCATCATAATAGCCTTCATCCCCAACGAGCTGAGCCAAGCATCCGTGCATATACGGAACTAATTCCGGTCTTTCTCGATAAGTTCGGAATAAAAGCCAACTCATGCTCATAGAGTTTCCAGTATGTCCGTTATCAAAGAACTGAAGTTTGTCCTTAATAGCATCAACTAAGTCGTATAAGCTCTCATATTGCTTCAAGAAGTCTTGATACTGTTCATCACCGAAATCTTGGAAAAATTCCGAGAATGAAAGAGCCTGCTTTATACATAACATTTCATACTCAAACAAGTCATCCTCTTCAAAGGAATGGTCGGTTGCAGCTGAGAATAGACGATTAAATCGTTCGATTCTGTTTTGAAACTCTACGGGGAGAGTTTCTTTAGTAAGATTTTTGTAATTCATAATCTAAAAATTAAGTATCTAATTAATTACTAGTAGCGGGAGAGGGACTCGAACCCCCGACCTTCAGGTTATGAGCCTGACTAGCTACCTCTGCTAACACCCCGCGATATTACAAATGCTTTTTAAATATTTCACAATGATTGTATTCACCTCCCCAACGTATGGGATATTCTTCTTCCTTGGCTTTCTTATAGCCTTCGGCTTCCTTTTTATCCAGAAATATCTGACACTCAGTTTTATAGTTCTGAGGCGCATTAGCTGGATGATGGTTCACTACGTATACTTTCATAATTATTTAATTTTGTTGTGGACACGCAGGGACTCGAACCCTATCTTCCGGTGTGCAAAACCAGCGCTCTAGCCATTTGAGCTAACGGCCCATGTTTGAGATTTTCTTTTTAATTGGTGACATAACTCATAAATTTCCACTGTTAGGATTCCATAACCTAACATCACCAGATAAGTCTTTAATTAGTTATATTCTGGATACATAAGTTTGTAACTATATATCTTTTAACGGCAACCATCCGTTTAACAATTCTCAAGTTCAGCTTGCCTATTATAACTACGCAGGGACTGGCTTCGACTTATTAGCATAAATGCTAACAGACCCCGACTGGATTTTTACCTTGCCAGGTTAGTATTTACTTAATAATTACTTTCTCTAGCTTGCCTAATCTTATAGTCTCTAACTACTTCCTTCATATGGGTATTAAATTCTTTCATATCCTCCCATGATACAGGATTAGATAGTTTAGGCTTAGTAAATATGCTATAACTTTCTAGGCTTTTCTTCTTTCTGTTTACGAGCCTTCTCACACGCTTTCCGTCTCATTACGTATGGACAAGCACCCACTGGCAGGATTATACCAACAACAATAATCACATTGATGCATATCTAACAGCAAATTGTTTATTTCTCTTTGTTAATACTTTAATCGCTTCCCATATGTCTTTAATATCATTTGGAATTTCACCTTTCTTGTCCATCATATTCCTCTTTCTGCACTCTCTAGACACTTCCCTAAGAACTCGTCTTTTGATAGTGGAGTTAACCTTCCTTATTTTCATACAAATCTAATTTTTCAAATCTAACAAAATGTCCACCGCCTTGTTGAGGCGGAAGTATCAAGTTTGGGAAGCGACTACTCCATAGTGCTAATCCAAGAGGAGACGTGCTTGTGAAAAACTCTCCAAGTTCCGATATAGGTTTTTTCAGTTCTCTAAGTTTTTCCGAAATTTCCTTATACCTTTTACTCTTTTTATTAATCCCACTTCGCTGTGCCTCTAACTCAGCTATATTATCTAATATAGGTTTGACAATAGACTTTTAGTCTTCCTGAGTTATTAACAGCTTAACTTGACTTATACCATTTGCATAAGTAAGTTTAAACTTTCCAATAGGTTGTACTATCATATCTAATTAATTAAAAGTTGGTGGATGCTAGCCGTTTCTATTCCACCATTGCGTACTACAGTGCTAGCTACCGTCTAGACGACTCACATCGGTCTAGAGTTTGCTGGATTGCTTAGTTAAAAACTAAGGAGGGTTCAGCAAAAAGGCGTATGGTGCAGGATTCGAACCTGCGATGGGATTTCTCACGACGGGTTAACAGCCCGCTGCCGTCGGCCACTTGGCTAACCATACATATTATTTCCTCCCAGACATCTGTAAGTACCCCATTGGTACTTACCTTTTAATGATATTTTTACTCTTGTCCTCTATATGGAGGAAGTATTGTTCCCGACACTAACCAAGTGTAGTTCTTAGAACTCTGTTCAAAATACCATTTAGCAGCTTTCTTTACAACATTAATTACTTTCTTCATAACATTAAAGTTTAAAATTGTTAATAATTAATCTAATAACAGAGCCACAAAAGGAGTTTAGTTGCGGAGGTAGGATTCGAACCGTTTATGACGATTTCTAGGTTATGAGCCTAGCGAGATGACCAACTTCTCTACTCCACGATATTAGTAGCTAATTTACATCCGCTACTCAGGGATGCCTTTCACGATAAGGGACGCCTTCTAACCGTAGGTGACGACTGGGTGATAACGTAACCAGACACGTTAACTATTTGTAGTTAAAAGACTTGCACGTCGAGACTCGGTGGTCAGATTCGAACTGACGAATCAGCAGATTTGCAGTCTGAGCCACTCTGGTACACCGAGGTGACTACTTCTCCACCCCGTAAGACTAGCTATTCGGAGATAAGACCAGTTACAACTTGTAACTGCTGTGGAGCGTCGTTCCGATTAAAGGATTTGAACCTCCCACTAATGCTTTATTGGTATGGGCGCTCTACCATACTGAGCTAAATCGGAAAAGAGTGGATAATGAGAATCGAACTCACATCCTCGGCATGGCAAGCCGATGCACTAACCATTGTGCTATACCCACAAATGTGCAGGTAGAGAGACTCGAACTCTCCCCTCCAGATTGGAAGTCTGGCGTGCTCAATCCATTAACACCACACCTGCATAATGGAGAGTTTTACGATACTCTCCTAAACGAATTACTCAGATAACAGCTCCTGCATATCAATCTCGCCAGCTACCTTAGTAATAGCGATTTTGAACGGATTCCCCTTGATTTTGTCAAACAAGTGAGCATCACGAGTTTCTTTCACCTCGTCAGGGACGTTAAATTTCTTCTTGCCTTTCTCTATGGTTTTCCATGTAACCACCTCGCAGCGAGTTATCTCGTAAACGCTGTCGTTTCGGTCAACGTAAACCTTGAAAAAGTTCTTTTTGCAGTTGAACTTCTCAACCCTTTTGAAATTCTTGGGATGAGCGTGGAACTTCAAGTCGCATTTTCCATTAGCTAAGAAAATCAATTCTGCCATAATAATACTCCGCATAGTCGGAGATTCAAAGTTAAACTATGTTAATTCCAGTCTTTCGTCTGGCACTCCACCTCGTTTTAACCAATAGCTACTATTATTCACTATTTGAGCTAAGCTCTAAACTGGGATAAAGGTATTAGTCTATGTAAATAAACGGTTTTCCAAATTCTTCCATGAAGGACTCAAACCATCCCTCCGTCACTATCAAAATAGATAGATTCATCATGTCTTTTAGAGAACTCTAAAATGATATGAGGTTTCTGATATACTATTCCATCCTTGTAGAAGGCATATCTTTTCTCTAAAGATGAAATCATTTTTTCTTCCGTATAAGTTCCAAAACATGGGTCTCGATGTATTTTCCAAAACAAGAATCGTTCACATAATGTACCCAATCAGGATGCTTTCTAGTTTTAAAAACTAAAACTCTCTTTACTAAACTTCCATTAATATACTTGTCCATACTTTAATCCCAATATTCTGGGCAGTCATTAATAATCCCTTTTCGCAAAAGCCTTTATCATAGAAAATGCAGGATGAACACGAAAGATTGTCCCTAGATTCATATTCTTGAATACCTTCTTGAATATCTCTTTTTGCTTTATATCTGTCCTTTCTATTCTCTTTCTTGTATTCATATTGCATCATTCTGCTTCTATAAGGAGAAGTACAATTCTTAAGCATCTTTGCGTATTTAGAACTATCAAGGAAATCCGTAATTGACTCACAGACCTTCAACGCCTTATTATAGGAACATTATACCTTACATTGGCTTTAATCCCGGCAACAGGTACGTAAAATTTACCGCAAGCGTTGTAAACCTTTTTAGCTCTCGAAATCCACTTTCTTTTAGAAAGTTCTCTTCTCAATCCATAAGCAATAAGATTAGTGTAGAATCTAGAGTGGGATTCGAACCCACGAAACACGGTTTTGCAGACCGTTCCCTTAGACCGCTCGGGCATCTAGACATAAAGGGGAGACTAGCTCCCCAAGTTTTATAGTACCAAAGAGTTGTAAGTACCTCTACGATACAGAGACGGTTTACTATTTGGATCTTTAACCCAGTAGTAGTTAACCTCATTATTTTCCTTAGTAACTACGATTCCCAACTTTTTGTCAATCGCAATGATTTCCTCATCATAGAAGTCGTCTCCAACTGACAGATTTGCGAACTTAATATCCGAGGATACATAGAAATATGACAGACTGTGGAAATTGTGGCGACGATATTCATAATACTCGTTAAGAGCTTTTCTTTCCTCAACAGTGCAGTTATCCTCATCGTCTACAATAGGCTTCGGTATCGGATTGTTGAATCTCTCAACAGCTTTAGAGAACTCCTCAATAGAGAATTTACTCTTATCGGCAGAAATCTCATAAGCATATGCATAACCTCTGACGCAGGAATAGTCATACTCATTAGTTACTACATTGAAGAAGCTCTTAGCTCTTCTCAATCCTTCTATACCGTGAATATTGACCTCATTAACTATAGTTTTGAGAATATCAATAGTAGATATAGTCAAAGAATCAATGAAATCAAGCAAATCTTGACGAGCTTCCGGCACTTGAAGTGCGTCGTCCAGATATTCGTTCACAACCTTCAAATCCAAGTTGCCAAATTCCTTGACATAACGGATTCTAGACGGACGTCCTACCATATTCTCATTGATGGTCATAGCATTAGTAGTAAGCAGGAAAACCCTGCGATACTTAGAGTTGTAAACACCGTCCATGATTTGCAAGATAGTAGAATCCGATTCACTGAAATTCTTTTCAAATTCATCCAAGAACAGAATGCAATCTCCTTCAATACCAGAAAGGAACTCAATCATAGATTGATTATGGTCTCCCATATCCTTTACGATAATGATGGGCAGATTTAGCTTGTTAGCCAGTTCCTTAGCAGTAACAGTCTTTCCAGTGCCCTTTGTACCAGTAAGCATAATTCCGAGATTGCCTTCTGTAGCGTGATACGTCTTAATTACATGGTCAATAAACTCGTTCTGCAAACCATACATTTTGTACGGGAATACAAACTTATCCGCATATCTGTCTAGGTGATAACCTGTCATTGTCAGACAAATACTGTAGATTCCAACTGGGAGAGACTGCTCAATGCTATAGCCTGAGCTTACCTGGGTATATGTAGACCCAGAACACATCCAAACTTTGTTCATTTTTCTTTTTCTAAGTTACTTAAAACAGATACCTGTTTGAGACATCCTACTAATTGATTAGCTATAGAATCTATAGCTTCTTTGTTATCAGTTTCCTCTGAGAGTCTTTTTACAAACCACTCTTTAGAACGGGCAACTATTTGCTCATCAGTCTCATTTTCAGAGATTGTTTCAGCAAATTCATGGTAGATACTAGTCAGCTTACCTTCTAATTCTTCTACGGTCATTAGTAATCCTCCTCGTTATGTTCATTAGTTATGAGAGAACGAGCCTTTTCCATACCAGATTCGTAAGCCTCTGTAACAAACACTATGGCAGTTTCTAGGTCCATTTGACCCATGGAATTGCTATTGTCTACCATTTCCTGAATAATTTCCTGAATAATTTCACTTAACTCTTTCATATTATTTAATAAATAAAAGTTGTAGGGTAGGAGGGACTCGAACCCTCACGCCTTGCGGCACTAGATCCTAAGTCTAGCGCGTCTACCAATTCCGCCACTACCCCAACTGTTAGGTTGCTTTTATTTCTTTAGCAACCTTAACCATTTCGTTATATTTCTCTACTACCTTATTAAAGTCTTCCTCAGATATTTGAAAAACTTTGTGAGAGTTTCCATACCACTCTTCTTGACCAGGAAGCCACGTTATATTAATATATCTCTTCTTTTCTAATTCCATATGTACCTTAGATGAATCAATATAAACTGAATAGGCATCCTCTTCGATTCTACTACTTCGTGGATCGTCGGATGTAAGTCTGAAAAACATTGTTGACATACCATTAAAGTCTATCTTGAAACACTTTCCTATATAGCTTTTAAGTAGTGCTTTATGTCGCTGTCTACCTTCTCTTGGTGTCTCTTCAGTTCTTCTTCCTTAACATATTCATTATACTCTCTTAGAGTGCTTGCTTATCCAGATATTCTTCTATAGGACTCTAACTCCCATAGATTAATACATTGTCCTAGGCTATACCAATCTATACTATCTATCTTCCGATAAACAGATGTGGACCTAGAGGGCTTTGAACCCCCGACCTTCTGATTATGAGTCAGCTGCTCTGACCGGACTGAGCTATAGGTCCTAAATATTATTCGTATGCACTTATTGATTTGCATTCAAATATTACCGTCTTCCCTAGAACATCGCTTGGTTTTATATTAAACTTAGCAAATTCTAGCATCAACTTTTCCATTTCTTCTACGGAATGTGTTTCTCCTATGATACTTTTTCTATCTATAGAAGTTTGAAAATTGGCAAACAATTCTGTAACTAAACAACTATTAATCTCATTTCTTACTATTATTTGTTCTTCTGGTTTTAACTTTTCTGCTGCATCAGAGTGTAGCTTACCACACACCCCGAATGAATTTTCTCGAACTTTACATTTACCTTTGTCACGACAACCTTTCTATAATCTTCTGGCTTCATAATTTAGAACGTTAATTAACGCTTGAATCATATGAGTTTGTTCTCTCCATTTGTAATGAAATTCAAGACTGTTTGCCATCATTCACCCATTTCCAGTCTGCTCTGGCTTCTTTTTGCCTAAGCCTCTTGTTAATGATATTAATCTTTTCTATCTCTTCCATATTTGTTAATTTTGTTGGGCTACTAGGACTCGAACCTAGACTGACAGAATCAAAATCTGTAGTGCTAACCATTACACCATAGCCCAATTTTGGCTTAGCTATTCTCACGAACCACTAAGTCTATTTACCATGAAAAACACACAATGCAAGTGGGACGAGGCAGGATCGAACTGCCGCTAACGTCCTGGATTTTCAGTCCAGCGCTCTACCTACTGAGCTATCGTCCCATGTCCGTTTATAATATATAGGCATAGATGAAGTAAACGGATAAAACCTTCATCTATGGAAAAGAGTCCCAAAGCAAGTTATGCATTTCCGAGTATGTTACGCACGTACTAAGGCGACTTAAGGTTATTAGCATTGCGCACTACTAATAACGTTTTGCTGGATTTATCCCTCAGCCATCCACTCTATATACTACATAAGGGGTCTACTAAGTGCACTATCAGTTATTCCAATTCTAGTATTTTTTTGTTCCACCAGTTAGTTAAATCCTGTAAAGAAAACTTAAATTCTTTTTCAAAGTCTTCTAACGGAACAACTTCTTCTCCTACTTCTATAGCCCACTGCCAACACGCTTCTACTTCTGCTAGTTCAATAGGCTCCTCACATAGCCAAGTATCATCTAGAAGCATACTGAGAAATTCTTTATGAAGGCTTCTAAATATTTCAATTTTATCTTTCATGAACTTTATGATTTTCATCCTGATTCACGAACTCTGCCTTAAGTTTATCCTTATAAAGCGGAATAATAGTATCAGCAGAATCAGCAGAATCAGTATAACAAAAGTATTGTCCATTACTAAGTCTCTGGAAACGGATATACTTTATCCACCAATGGTCAATAGAATCCAATACCAAATGCCTCCATTCTCCCTTACCACCCGATGCAGTCTCTAAACTCTTTAGTAAGGGAATAATCTCGTCCTTATTAAACGAACATTGTTCTACTATAATTCTATTCTTTTCCAGGAATTTATTTAATACTTTCCAAGGTTGACTTATAGTATCATAAGTAACCATATAAAAATCTCTTGTATCGCAGTGTGCACATTCAAAATCGGATAGCTCTGCGATTGAATCTATGTATTTCCATTCGCTCATATCTAATAATTATTTAAGTTAATACGGAGGCAGCTGGATTCGAACCAGCGGGACCCTTTTGAGGCCCGGAGTCTTAGCAGGACTCTGGTTTAGACCGCTCACCCATACCTCCAAATTGCGAAGGGGCTTTTGTTATACTTTACTAATTCTTTGTAAAGCCCCTTCGCTGTGATTACTTCACTTCTTCAAACTCAGTAGCTTCTACTTGCTTCTTGCCGAACATTTCCTTTACTGTATCAGCGAAAGGAATAGAACGCAATAAGTCAAGAGCAGGATTCAAGTTCTCAGCAGTCTTAGCCATGAAATTACCAGCGGTATTCTCATTACCATAAACAGTAACCTGTCCAAGGTGAATGTGTTCAAACATCTGAGCAGATGCCTGAGCAATACCAGCCAATTGGTCAACAGTCTTGTACTGAACCACCATTTGTGGAGTCAAGCCAGATTCAATCATCTTCTCAACTGCCAAGGCTGGAGCCATTTCGATAGCTTGAACCTTATCAGCTTCTGCCATCAATGATGCTCTCTTACCTTCAGCTTCAGCAAGCAATTTCTTGCGAGTACCTTCTGCCTCTGCTTCTAACTGCAGTTTAGTAGCGTCAGCTTTCGCTTCTGCTTCTTTCAAAATCTTTGCAGCTTCTGCTTCTGCTTCCAATACCGCTTTGGCTTTAATTGCTTCTGCTTCAATAGTTACTCTCTCTTTTTGTTTCTGAGCAGGAACAATCATTTCAGCTTGAAGTTTTGCTTCCTCTGCCTTAGCAGCAGCTTCGTTAACCTCAATCTGGCGTTCTTGTTCTGTTTTGGCTACAGCCATTCTTGCTTCTACTTTAGAAGTACCAGCTACCTTTTCTGCTTCAGCTTGTGCCTGTGCAGCTTCTCCTTTTGCCTTTGATACTTCAATAGTTGCTTTCTGCTCAGCTACTCCAGCTTGCTTGTCAGCTTCTGCAGCCTTAATTCTCTTCTGAGACTCATACTCTGCAGTAGCAGCTTCTTGCTCATTAATTGCTTTCTGAGTGTCTGCTTCCTGCTTTTGCTTAGCTTGAGCAATACGAGTTTGCTTCAGAGCTTCAGCTTCAGCTTTCTTAGAATCTGCTTCTGCCTTAGCTTTAGCTACATTAGCTTCTGCTTCTGCGTCAGCAGCAGCTTTCTTAGAAGCAGCCTCTGAAGCGGATTTCGCTACATTAGCTATTCTCTGAGATTCAGCTTCAGCTTTAGCTGATTCTGCTTGAGTGTTTGCACGAGCAATACTAGCTTCTTGTTCCGCATTCTGTTCAGCGATACCAGCTTGTTTGTTCTTTTCTGCTTCTGCCAAGCGAATAGCTTTCTCCTGATTAATCTCAGCAACCTTTACTTCCTGTTCTTGCTTAGTCTGAGCAACTGTAGTTTCTCTTTCCTTTTCAGCATCGGCTACGGCAATCTCACGCTGTTTGTTGGTTTCTGCAATCTGAATATCTCCTTTCTTCTTCTCTTCTGCAATGTCAGCCTGTGCCTGAGCAAGAGCTTTAGTTGCAGCTTTCTGACCAAGATTCTTGATATAGTTTGCATCGTCCACGATATCAGCGTTGTTAATATTGATAATACTGAAACCTACCTTGTTCAACTCAGTTTCAATATTCTCTTTTGCCTTGCCGATAAATTTGATTCTATCAGCATTTATTTCCTCAATCGTCATTGTTGCCATCAAGCTTCTCACTTCACCAATGAGAATATCCTCGATTTGGTCTGAGATTTCAGAAGTTTTAGCTGTTAAGAATCTGCTTGCAGCGTTTTGCATTAGTACTTGATCGGTTCCTATACCAGTAGTTAATGTCACAGGAATCCTAACCTTAATCATTTGGCTGGATACTCCCTCTACCATTACCTGAATCTGAATAGGTTTCAAGGACATTTTAGCCCAGTCTTGAATGACAGGCATTACGAATGTACCTCCGCCGTGGATGATTTTAGACGGCAGTATAACTTCCTCCGTTTTACCAGTCTTCTCGTTAACTACCTTCTTCTTTCCTGCCTTACCAAATACTACCAGGATTTCATCACTAGCACACTTACGATACCGAGACAAAAGTCCGATAAAAGTTACAACTACTAAGAATACAATAACACCCGCTACAATAAGAGTTTCTGTTGTCATCTTTAAAAATTCTTTTTAGTTAAAATAATACTTTCCATTCTCAAATTTTGAAATTCTCACTTTGTCCCCGTTTTTATACGTCTTATGCTCTTCTTCAGCATAAGCTGACAATTCTTGAAGCATTCCATTTATCTCAACTAAGATAACAGAACTACCACCAGAAATATCATTAGGGATAGTGATTGTTCCAATTCTCCCAACTAAGGCTTCACCCTTTTCAGGAATAACTTGATGTTGGAGTTTTAAACAAAGTTTATATAAGTAGTAAAGTATAACCACAAAAAGAATACCGCATATTAATGCGATTAAATAATCGTACCATTCTATAGAATGAGAAACGGAATGCTTAATACAAAGCCATCCACTTGCTCCCATTACAAAATGTACTAGTCCTTTAAAAGAGACAATATCACTCACATCCATGTCCAATTCTCCATCTAAATCTACATCTAAGTCAGTGTCGCCACCAAACCAAGAGAGTATGAACTGAACAATAAAAATGCCATACGAAATGGCTGCTAAGAGATAATAAGTTTCGCTCATTGTAATTTACATAACCCTCCTTGAGTCGTATTATGAAGTACGTAATACGCTCTCCCAGGAACGGAGACTCTATAGACATTCATGTGACTATTAGGGTCGGTATATACCTTTTCAACCGAAAAATAATTTCGGTCTTCCCTAGAAGTAAACGAACAACAGACTGCCGTAACTATTGCTACAACAGCCATCATACAAATTAATCTAATTCTCTTCATAAGTTTTTAGTTATTGATATTTGCATAGGATTCGAACCCTTATCGTGTGTACATGAGGTAAGTAATAGTAGAATTACAATTAGTCTAGCCATTTAAATTCTCCTACATTGAAGTGTCTGGCAAAACAAGCTTCGAATACGAGTTTGCCAAACTGAGTTGATACATATTTGGCAATTTCCTCAGATTTGCACGCAAGCAACCCGACACCGGAATAGGCATAGCCGACGTCATCGCTAGAAAAGAAATAGCCGAGACCCGCATGGCCGCCATCATCCGCGGTGCCGCCCACCAGTGCGAATTTCTCGCCCTGATAGCTGAAATGTCCAATAACCTCTGCATCTTTCGGCACTGATTTCATTCTAAAGAACCGAACCCAAGGATACCAAACTGTTCCAGTGAGAAGATTGAACTTGTATCCTTCGTTTAAGGCATCGAGAATGACGTGCAATTTGCGCAAAGCATCAACAGAGAAATTTGCAGGAACATTACCATAGACATCTCTACTCATGATTTTACAAGCATCTTCGTAAGTCTGTACCCTTGCAGTAATGTCTTCAGACACAATTTCTACTTTTCCAGTCTCTGCACTGTAAACTGGTTTGTAACCATCAGGACATTCGATTTCAATTGTCTTTTTCATTCGTTGTAATTTTTAATAAAACACCAATAGGTAATTATGTAAATTATAGATATTACACAAAACCAAAATAATTTTCTATCTTTCATAATATAATTAATAAGAGTTCCGATTCTTCACTTATTCAGACTTTCCTAAGACTCTACACTATGTCTTGTTATGAGATAACATCTGCCCATTTGTTGATCGTTCTGGGAATTATACTATGGGTGTTATAGCGGATTCGAACCGCTGACCTCTACAGCCACAATGTAGCGTTCTGCCAACTGAACTAATAACACCATATAAGACCAACTACTAGCTATCCATACTTAGAACCACTTCCCCATTTTAACCTCTTCGGTGTTGAGTCTAGTTGGTCTTTAAAGGACACCAATCTGGAATTAATACCCTTTCGTAAGGTCTTAACATTCCCTCAATTAGTTTATTACCTGCTTCTTTACAAAGCGCTTTTTCATCATCGTCATCTGGGTCAGGAGCGATTCTACAATGAGGACTACACTGCTTCTTTTTGGAATATTACACTAGTACCAGATTTCTGGCAAGTATCCTTTTCCGTATTCATACGTTGTCATTTTTATTCTTATTTAAAGTTAAACTAAGCTCCATCCAGTAGGAATCCTGTCTGTCCATCCAAAATAACGATGAGTCAACTTTTACACCATCTTCGAACTCATATAGTCCGCTGGAATTTATAGTTACCCATTCGTCTTTACTAAAGTATCTATGCCTTACTTTCTTTCCTTCAGACATAGCTCTAATTGCTTCTTCTTTTGTCATAATCTAATTAATTAAAATGTGTGGGATTGGGAGGACTCCAGTCTCAAAAGAGAGCAGATTTACAGTCTGCGCGGCTACCGGTTACAATCCCAATTACGGACTCATTTTGTTAAGACAGAGATTCCGAAAGCCAACTGCTGCGTTTCATTCGCAAAGAGACTGATAGTAGTCTATCCAATAGTCTGCTTCCATATCTTCGAAAATCTCTTTAAGTTCTTCATCAGATAATCCTTCGTACTTGTCTTCCATTATAGCTTTCTTCTATTAAATAGATTAAAGTAACTTGCTGAATAAATATCACATAATGCCTTATACTTTTTAGGAACTGGATAGTTAAAGTCATCAAAAGCAGATTCTTTAATAAATCCGTCTTTGAGAGCCATACTAGCAGTAGTAAAAGCAATGTTACATTTGTTCTTTTGTGCCCATGACATAATATCAGCCATTTTGGAATTAAAGTACTCTTTGTCGTTTTCAAGTAGTAAATAGATTTCTACTCTACAAATAGCAGGATTATTAAATCCTTGTTTTCCCTGTCTTAATTCTATCTTAGACACGAAATTTAAGTCTAACAAATCAGCTATTCTTTCTTTTGCGATAATTCTTGAAATTCTTATCATCTTCGTAAAAATAAGTAAACCCTATAGTAGCTATTATAGCTATTTCTAGAGTAATAAATACTAAAAATCCTATTAACATATTCATTAAATTTGTGGGAGTGGAAGGATTCGAACCTTCTAAGCCATAGGCACTTGATTTACAGTCAAGCCCAACTCTCCAACGTTGGCGCACTCCCATACAATTAACAGATTCGTTCTAATTAACATAGCTGTTACCGTTCTTCCATTTGGCACCCCAAATCATCTAACAGCTAATAGCCGCAGTGCGTGGTAACGATATTAAGGACATTGCCTCTGTTAATCGGAGTAATCAGGGATTCATCTAAAAGGCATCCTACAGTCCTAATTGCTGTACTAATAGTGAATGTTGATTACTTCTTGTCTGGATAGCAGGACTCGAACCTGCGGTCTCTACATCCCAAATGTAGCATCTCGACTATACCCAGATGCAAACACGTGTTTCACAACAAATGTTTACTAGCGGAATAAAAGAAAAAGAGTGACTCCGCCGAGACTTGAACCCCGATATTAAAAGTATCGTGCTCTAACCAACTGAGTCATTAATTTAGCCTCACTATCGTAGGGCTCCCAACGTCTGACTGTTACAGAAGGTTATTTCTCGAGCTAATAACCTGTTTGTATTGACCTTACCTATGATTCTCTCTATAATATACTCTATCACCTGTCTCTTATACACATCTCCGAGCCCACGAGACATCTCAGGATC